>Ga0209515_10001954_pt1 | contig 32797 bp, 32 predicted proteins | sample Subgroupgradi54m_FD_187454 | JGI IMG/M metagenome (GOLD analysis project Ga0209515, IMG submission 187454) | Subsurface groundwater microbial communities from S. Glens Falls, New York, USA - GMW60B uncontaminated upgradient, 5.4 m (SPAdes)... ... | reverse complement strand
CTTCTTAGCCCGGGTGGGGTGTTTAAGTTTTCTAATGGCTTTGGCTTCTATTTGACGAATACGCTCTCTGGTTACTCCAAATTCTTTTCCTACTTCTTCCAAAGTCCTTTGCTTGCCATCTTCCAAACCAAAGCGCAGTTGCAATACTCTTTTTTCTCTGGGAGAAAGAGAATCCAATACTTCATCCAAATGCAGTTTCAACAGTTCACGGGTGGCCTGTTCATCCGGCTGCAAACCCTGATCCGCAATAAAATCTCCCAAATGTGAATCTTCCTCATCCCCCACCGGAGTTTCCAAAGAAGTTGGTTCCTGAGACACTTTGACAATTTCTCTGGCTTTGGCCGGATCTATATCTAATACTATTGCCACTTCTTCCGGAGTAGGTTCCCGGCCCAGCTCCTGCATCATCCGTCTTTGAGTTCTATTAAAACGATTGATGGTTTCTACCATATGCACCGGAATTCTAATGGTTCTGGCCTGATCAGCAATAGCTCTGGTGATAGCCTGACGAATCCACCAGGTGGCATAGGTGGAGAATTTATACCCTCTTCTCCAGTCATATTTATCAACTGCTCTCATCAAACCAATATTTCCTTCTTCAATAAGATCCAACAAACTCATTCCCCTACCGACATATTTTTTGGCAATGGAAACCACCAGACGCAAATTAGCGCTGATTAACCGGTCCCGGGATTTTTTCTCACCTTTTTCGGCTTTTTTAGCCAGGTCGATTTCATCAGCTGCTGTTAAAAGCGGAATTTTACCAATATCCCGAAGGTATTGTCTGACCGGATCGGTCACTGAACCTTCTTCCAGAGTTGATAAAATTTCCAGCTCTTTTTCCAGTTCTGTGGCGGTTTTACTATCTGTATCTAATTCCTCAGCCGTGGTTTCAAAAACATCAATATTTTCCTCAATTAGGAGAATGTAAAATTGATCCAGCGCCTCCAGGGTTTCCTCCGGCTTGGGAAATACCTGCAAAATTTCTTCTTGAGTAATAAAGCCGCGGTTTTTACCCAGTTTAACTAATTTTTTAGCATCCAGTTGTTCTTTTTTAGCCATATTTTTTACTTATAAATTTTCAGTTTTACTGAAAGATCTCTAAAGCGCTTATTTAAACCCTCTACTATTTCCATCTTACCAAATTCCTGGGCATTTTTAATTTCAAAAGATAGTTTTTCTAAAGAGGCTTTAATTAAAGCTTTTTTCAGCTCGGAGATAACCCCATCTACTTCTTTTTGCCATTTTTTCTCATCCGTTAATTTACTGTCAAGCTCAGTTAAATACAACCTGTCAACTTCTGAGAGTAATTCTTTGGGCAAGTTTGCCGCAAACTCATTAATATTAAAAGCCTTACTTTTAAAAGAAATGGAATCCAGGTAAAGCACCAGCAGTACATAAATTTGCCTTAAGGTTTCGCGAAGCAAGAGGGTTTCTATGGGAAAGGCAGTTGAGATAATAAAATCTTTGGGGGGATGAAGCAATAAAGCAATCAAATATTCTTCCAGTAATTCTCTTCTGGACCTAGGAGTAATGATATTATCCTGGCCGGGTCTTGGGTGTAGCACTTCCGGATAGTTTTTAGGGCCGGCTGATCTTTCCTTTTCCACTGCCTGTCTTAATACTTCATTGTCGGTTTTCAAAAAAGCCGCCAGCTTTTGCACATAACGGTCTCTTTCCAAATCATCAGATATTTTGGAAAAAATGGGAATTAACTCCTCCCCCACTTTTTTTAAATCAGCTACATCTTGAACATTAAACCTGCGGGCAATTGAGGTTAGATAATAATCATAAATCGGCACTGCCTCTTCCATGGCTTTTTGCCAAGCTTTGGGATCTTCTTTTACCACCTCTGCAGTATCCTTTCCCCCAGTCAGGGTAATTACTTTCAGATTCATACCGGCTTTATCAGCCATTTCAATACCCCGGCGGGAAGCACTATCCCCTGCCAAATCCATATCAAAACATAAACTTAAATTTTGAGTGTATTTTTTTAACAATTCAATCTGACCATCTGTGAAGGCCGTACCCTTACAAGCCACCACCTGCTTAAACCCGGCCTGGTGAGATAAAATCACGTCCATTTCTCCCTCTACCAAAACCGCTTCGTTTTTGGCTCTTATTTCGGCTTTGGCCAGATTAATGCCGAATAAATATTTGCTCTTATCAAAAATCGGAGTTTGGGGAGTATTAATATATTTTGGCTCGGCCGGATGCAACACTCTTCCGGAAAAACCCCGAAGTTTACTTTGTCCGTCAATTAAAGGAAAGGTAATGCGGCCACGGAAACGGTCATAACCTCCGGCTTTAGAAGGTACAGCTACACCGGATTCCACTATCTCCTGAGTTTTAAAACCTCTTTTTAATAAGAAACTGGTTAATGATTCCCAGGAATTGGGAGCATATCCCACACCAAACTCTTTAATTGAGGTTTCAGTTAAACCCCGCTCTTTTAAATATTCGAGGGCTTTTTTACCTAATTTATGTTTGGTTAAAATATAATGAAAAAATTCCTGTGTTTTTAAATTAACCTCAAATAATCTTTCCCTGTACCCTGTAACCTGTCCTTTGTCCCCTTGTTTTAAAACTACCCCTGCTTTTTTAGCCAGAATTTCCAAGGCTTCTTTAAAATCCATACTTTCTTTTTCCATTAAAAAAGTAAAAATATCACCGGATTTTTGACAACCAAAACACTTAAAAATCTGTCTTTCCGGAGAAACTACAAAAGAAGGGGTTTTTTCGCTGTGGAAAGGACAAGGGGCTTTAAAATTGATACCGGCTTTTTTAAGGGGAATATATTCCTGTATCAAATCAACAATATTTATTTTCTCTTTAATTAACTGTGTCTCGTCCATAGCTTTACAATAATCCCAAAGGCCCAAAAATTGCGGCTTCCAGGTATTGTGTGCGAATTGTACACCAAAGAAGAACCGAAAACAACACTGCGTTTAAATCACAAACCTTTTGACAGTTGCTGCTTCATTAAGCTTTGATATGGAACATCCAGTTCTGAGGCTCTTTGCTTATAGCTTTTAACAACTGTTGTAGGTATACGAATTGTTACCCTGGTTGTTTTTGGCTCACTATGCTCTTTTAAAAATTGCTCCAGGTTAAAAGGTTTAAAATCAGATGGTACAAAATAATCTGAAAGATCGATACTAACCCAGAAATCATGCTCCTCATCTTCATTTTTAAATTTAGGTACTATTAATCTTTTCTTCATAAATTTTCGCCTCCTTTCTCTTTACATCTCGTGCATGAAGTATCCGTATATGACTATCTCTTAAGGTAAATACTAAAAATAGTATCCGGGACTTTCTTGTTTTACCTATTACTGAAAAGCGAGCTTCAGTTTGAGAATGAGATTCATCAGGAACCTCTATTGCATAGATATCTTTCATCGCCTCTTCTGCTTCAAAAGGCCGTACCTGATGCCGCTGCCATAGATGTGATACATTAGCCCAATCCCACTCAAAACGCTGCTTCTTTTTCGGCATACTTGTACATACCTCATGTGTACATATATTAACTGATAGATCCTATATTGTCAATCGTATCAATGACCAGTTAAAATACACTTTACTGGAGGAGTCGCATAGCCCGGTCGAGTGCACGATCTTGGAAAGGTCGCATACCGCAAGGTATCGTGGGTTCGAATCCCACCTCCTCCGCATTGTAAAACTACTTTATATGTGGTTTACTATAAGCATATGACAGAGGAACCAGTAGCCGCAGAACAATCCCCCAAGCCTCAGTTAACTAAGGAAATTCAAATTGGCGGTGGCGATCCTATCAGGATAAACTCATTTTGTGAAATTATTCAGGAGGGACTTTATATGGATACACAGGCTGTAATGAAAGATCTACCTTCAGAGGCCCTGAATGAAGCAACTGAACAAATTGCAAGCCTTCCATTTAGATTTGGTTCAACAGAACATATTGGTACATTACAAAGACCTGTACATGATGCCGACGTAACATTAAGTTCAAGAGGAGTAGCATATGATGCCCCTGAGAGCGAGAAAGCAAAACAGCGCCTTGCATTTATATTTGGGCCAAATTCAGGAGTCCTTTCCCTTGACACACATAATAATTTATCAGTTGGCCAAGGACCATCAGGTGAGAATAAAGATGCTACAATTGTTAGATTCGCTCCTGAATCACCACTTAAGATAGCAGGTAGAGAAATTGGTGAAGTTACTCTAGTTATACCAAGAGCTCCGTCAAAGTAATTTTTCTTCCACTAAGTCAATAGTATCTGCAGTTAGTAGATCGAAGCTAACTCTGATATAATTTGAGTATGGATATTCCTAAAAAACCGTTTCAATTTGGGATTTTTGCCTCAAAACCGCATTTGGTGTGGGTAGTTAGTGCCTTTTTGGCAGTGATTGCTGGTACCGGGGTAGATAAATTCTCGGTGATTGTTTTGCAAAAATTAACTGATGCGGTAGCTACCAAACCAATTATTTTTAATGCAGTCTGGTTATGGGGGATTCTTTTCTCTGTGCTTTATTTAATCGCACGTATTTTTTGGCGTTTAAGCGGCTTTACCGGTATGCGGTGGTTTACCGGTATGCGCGCAACCTCCTATCAATCTTTATATGAATATCTGTCTTTACATAGCAAGGATTATTTTAATAGCCGCTTTGCCGGAGCTTTAGCTAATAAAATTACCAATGCTGCTGATGGAACAGAGCAACTGTTTAACAGAATATTATGGCAGTTTACAGGACTTTTTTTTGGGCTAGTATTTTATGCGCTCATTGCCGGAGCTTCCTCCCCTTTACTGGGATTAATTATTGTGGTATGGTTCGTAACTTTTGTGTCCCTTAATTTTTGGTTTGCCATGAAACTACAACCATATTCCTATACTGCAGCCAAATCTGTGTCTAATTTAAAAGGGAGAATTGTTGATTCTTTAACCAATATCTCTCTTGTTCACGAATATGCCTATATTGCCGGCGAGAGGGAATACATTAAAAGCTTTGTTAAAAAACAGTATGATGCTGGGTTAAAAAGCTGGTGGGTGTCTGAATGGGTGCTAGTAGCCAACGGAATAATGATCTTTGTTTTTGTTTTGGCTATGATGGTCTCTTCCATTTATCTATTTCAGTTAAATTTAATCAGTATTGGTGTAATCGTAATGGTAATTTCTATTGTGGGAGATTTAACTGGACAGCTATTTTTCCTGGGAGAGGAAATCAAAGAATCATCCAAGCTTTACGGACAAATCACTGAAGGCCTGGATGAAATCTTACATGAACATGTCATTGTTGATGCTCCTTCTGCTATACATCTTAATTTTTCTAAAGGAGCCATTAGCTTAAATAATGTTAGTTTTGACTATGAAAATACCCGGGTATTTAAAGATTTCTCCATGGAAATTCCAGCCGGACAAAAAGTCGGCTTAGTCGGAAGATCCGGTGCCGGAAAAACCACTTTTGTTTCCTTGTTGCTTCGTCATTTTGATATTCAATCAGGTGAAATTAAAATTGATGAACAAAATATCCAGGATGTGACTTTGGAAAGTTTAAGAAAAGTTATCGCTTTTGTGCCGCAGGATACCAGTTTATTTCATCGAACTATTAAGGAAAATGTCCGTTATAGTAATCCCGCGGCCACTGATACCCAGGTTAAAGCAGCTGCTAAAGCTGCTCAAGCCGATGAGTTTATCAAGAAATTACCGGATGGGTATGAAACTTTAGTAGGAGAAAGAGGGGTAAAACTGTCCGGCGGACAACGTCAGCGGATTGCTATTGCCAGAGCTTTTTTGAAAAATGCTCCAATTTTAATCTTAGATGAAGCCACCAGTAGTCTGGATAGTGAAAGCGAGCATGCCATACAGGAATCTTTAGAAAAGCTGATGAAAGGCAGAACTGTTATTGCTATTGCCCACCGGCTTTCTACTTTAAAAGAAATGGACCGTTTAGTAATTTTGCAAGATGGCAAGATTGCTGAAGATGGAACTCCGGAAGAGCTGCTGAAAAAATCTGATGGTATCTTTAAAAAGATGTGGGACCATCAAGTCAGCGGATTTATTATTGATGAATGAACGATCATCATACATGAAAATCGTACTAAAATTTGCTAATTCAAAAAACATTGGTTATTCTATTAATTAGACAGCAAAAATGAGCGAAGCACCAGAAAATAACTCCCCCATAGACAATCCCCTGTCTTCCAAGGGAAATATTTATCATGTATTTTCTAACGGCGAAGAGGTAAACATCTTCGATCTAGTTGAACGAAATCGCCGTAATATGGAAACTGAAATGGGGTTTGGATTATTAAAAGCCGGAGATATTATAACCTTTCAATCTAGCGATGAGTCAGGCCCCAGCAATTTTCTTTTTGATGTTAAAGATGCAAAATGGGATACTCTGGGAATTTCTGGATCACATTGCCCCGCTCCACAACTAATTGGTACCCTACGCGGCCCTAACCTTCCGGATGAAGTAAATGATCAAGAGGTAGTTTTTACAGGTAGTGGATTTGGTGGAAGTATTAGGCAAGTAGATACGCTGGCTACCGGGCAAGCCCCCTATTTTTGGATACCAGGTAGAGGTGAATATCGAGGACCAATTGTTGATTTCTTTCAATTGTTTCGTAGAGATCAAGAAGGCAACCTGCAACCTATTGAACCTAACCAACTTGATGCTGAAAAAAAAGGAAAAACTGTTAAACATCAAGAAAGACTTGCTAAAGCTGAGCAACTTATGAAAATGTTTGGGTTTACCCAATTTGATATTAGAGAAGGAAGAAAACTCTTGGACCAAGATTATCTTGAATATGAAGATAACCGATATCTTGCACAATATAGTGCTGAGATGGCTATGGGTAATAGTCTAGTAATATTTGATAAGCAAACAGGCCAGTGGATGGAATTAAAATATTACAATTTCAAAAATGATGATTTTTTGCAAATCGCATTTGCTGACCTATCAGGACATAAGTTAGAAGATGTTTTTATTTTGGCTAACTACATACTTAGCGAGTCTAGTATCCATGCCTCTAGAGAAGCAATTACTACTTACGCAAGCTCCGGAAGATATGGAATTGAAGGAGTAAATTATAAACCAAGTGACAAAGACGCAGCTGAAGTTTTAGGTATACCCCCATGGGGTAATAGAAATTATGTATTATTTTCTCCTGATATTCAAGTTTGGCCAGATGGTCGAATTGAAACACCAGTAAATTCATCTAACTTTCGCGCTGAGGACGAGCATCCTGGTTTACTTGAGAGAGTCAAAAATTCTATTAGTGCTACTAAATCTGATGACGACACTGTCTTACTTAATCTTAATGGGAAAAATGTACAACTTAAAAATCCTGACATTGAAATTGATAAGATAGCTCAACATTTGGGCAGTCAGACAAATGAACAAAACACAGCATTTTTAGACAAGAACAAACATAGTAGAATACTAAATCAAGTTGGTAAAATAATAGGACGCTTTATCCCCAGAAAGAAATAAATATTCAGCTGCTTGTGACTGTAGTCAACGGTTTAAGTAAAAGCAGGTATTCCTTATTCCCTGCTCCTCCCAAAATCGGTGAAACAAGTTCACCGATAATTTTTAATTTTAAATTTTCAATTTTAACTAAAACTTCATCTTTCACTTTTTCTGCTACATCAACTGGTAAAACACCTTTCCGCAGTAACTTCTTGTCTGCTTCGTAATGGGGTTTTAATAAGGCAATAATTATCCCACCTGGCTTTAAGAATTTTTTAACTACTGGCAATACTAATTCCAATTTAGTCCATCCGGCATCGATGGTGATAAGATCCACCTTTGTATTGTCATCCCCGACCGGAGAGAGTCCACTGGACTCTCGAGTGTGCTGATCGGGGATCCAGTCTTTGTTCTGGATTCCTGCTTTCGCAGGAATGACAGGTGGTAGCTTATCCAAATAAAGAATATTTGTTCTTTCCATTACCACTACTCTGGGGTCATTACGTAGTTTCCAGGCTAGCTCACCGTAAGCAGTATCCAGGGCAAAAACTTTTTTAGCACCGTTTTGCAAAAGACAATCAACAAATCCGCCGGTGGAAGAGCCAACATCCAGGACTGTCAAATTTGAAATTTTTAATTTGAAATTTTTAATTGCGGCTTCTAACTTTTCCCCACCGCGGGAAACAAATATATCACTGGCCATAGAGCTCCAATGCTTTCTTTAGCAAAACCTTATCCTGGGAAAAACTTAATTTTTTCAATGCAGCTTCCGGCTCATACCAGCCAATATCTTCCACTTCCCAGTCATGATCTTTGGGATCCCCTTTTAAATATTTCATCAGGAAATAAGTGACTATTTTAAAGATCTTCTCCCCGCCTGCAACGCTATGCGTAGCATTGCGGGCAGGCCCATGCAAAGTATATGTATATTTTGAATAACCAATTTTTCCTGTAATCTCGGCCACTACCCCACCTTCTTCCCTCACTTCCCGCAGTGCTGCTTGTTCCGGAGTTTCTCCGGCATCAATCCAACCCTTGGGAAAACTCCAGTGATGATTCTGGGAATGCTGGGTCAAAAGCACTTGACCCTGATTATTAAAAACAATTCCACCAGCCGAAAATTCACGTTTCATTGAGACTGAATGAATTTAAAGGTGGAAAGAATATTATTAAAATCTTTGTCCAGACTATAACCGGAATTTAGCATTTTAAATTGTAATATTTCACCTTTTGTTGTTTGTATAATATGGTAGTCCTCTTTTTTTGTTAAATCCAAGTCCAGGTTTTCAGAAATATAAAAACTTATTGCGTCTACTTCCCCCAATTTTGTTCCAGAAATTTTTTCTTTTTGAAGAAAACTATTCCCAATACAGGGAAATTTAGGTGGAATTTTTTTCTGTACTATTTCATCACAACTCGATAAAGCAGTCGGATCATATAGGTTTTCTGTAGAAATCACTAAATATGGCTTTGAATCATCATTGGAGAAAGTTTGATTATGCCCTCTGAAAGAAATTAAATTGCTATCTTCACTAACCACATAGTCTTGAGGGTATTTAAAGCTGATTTTCAGCTTGTTATTAACATATGTCTTCCAATTGGCAGTTTCTGTAGAAACATTCGATGCAGCACTTGCTTCAGTGCTATTTGGTAGAGGGTTAACGTTAGCCTTACCTTCAGGAGGAATTACTGGAGATAAAGTTTTTTGTTGATTTTTTTGTTGGAGAGAAGATTGATATATCCCTATGCTGAAAATTAACGAAGATAGTAATATTATTACCCAAATGATGAGAGACTCATATTTTGTGACGATAGTTTGAGTAAGATTTATTTGTGGAGTATTTATATCTTGCCCTTTTTTAAAGATGAGGAAGAGAATTATAAAAACTACAACGCCAGGAATGAAAGTCAGAAGTGTCCACAAGCCGGAATGTCCCAAATCATGAAATCTCCTAACAAATAAAGAGAAATACCATACATTCAAAACTAAAATCAGAATTATGTAAATTATTGTTAACACTATTGGAGAAAAATTAGTACGGAGAAATATCGCTGAAAAAGCTATAGCTCCTAAACAAATAAATACTAAGATGCATGACAGCAACAAACCAAGTATAAATTGCTTTCTTGTAATTCTTCCTTTAAAAGCAAGTGATAAAAGACTGTTAGAACTCGGTAGCTGAAGTTGTACTGTTTGTTCCTGGCCGGTTGGACTAATAGGGTTCATTTGCATACTAATTATTGCGCGTTAAAAAGCATACTGTCAATCTTTTGCGTGCCCGAGAGGATTTGAACCTCCGACCCCAAGATCCGGAATCTTGTACTCTATCCGCTGAGCTACGGGCACATACCCCGGTGGTGCCTGGTCGACTATGTTGGACATTTTTTAAAGAACAACTCAAGCAGTGAGCTAATCAGTCCCAACCTCGACTGACACTTCAATTCTAAGAGCTATTATAGCAATATTCTTAGTCCTACGGGGTCTGCGTGATATTAGACAACTTATTTTATGGCTACTGTGTAAATTTAAAAGTGGAGAGAATTTGGTTAAAATGGGTTCCTTGGGTGTCAGTAAAGTTAGTATTATAGCCTCCAATTATGTAGTAATAATTATTTTTATAAAGAACAATTCTTGTATCATGAAAATTAGGCTCAATAAATACTTTAGCCTTTAAACCAACCACTTCTGTATCATTTTTACGGGTAAATTTACCATTAAATGGTTGATTTGGAGGAGAAACTGTTTCGCCAATACTTGTTGTTTTGTACTGATTTAGATTTTCCATAAAACCATCATAGTTGTAAGTGGAAGAGAGTGAGTTGTTACCTGTAATTACGTCAACATAAAAGTCTGGATAATTATCGCCTTGAGTACCAGGTGGCCAATCTAAAAGAATACTTTCAGGTGTATCAGTTGGCGATGTTGTACGCCCACCACCTTTAATTACTCTTTCTGGTGGATACTTAAATGAATATCCATATTTTGTGTTTGTATATGTCTTCCAATTAGTGGTTTGATCTGGACTAGGAATTGGGGTTGCTTGAGAAACAGATGTAGGTTGGGGAGTTTGGGAGACTACTACTGGATTTTGGGGTTGTGGATTTGAAACAGTTTGTCTACCAAAATAATATGCTCCACCTGCAACAGCAGCCATAATTAAAACCCCAACCAGAATTAAAATCGCAGAAAAACCTCTTTGTTTCATACTTTAAGAATATCACAAACCAAAATGATTGATAGTTGGAACTTAAATTAGGACTAATGGAATAGTCTAAATGAATAACATTACTTGATCGTCAATTCTGCGGTGAGGGTGAGATCTTTGCTTCGCAAAGCATAGTCTAACGACTATGAACGAACCTACTCACGCCTATGCGGAGGGTGCAGGAGTCGAACCTGCTAGGGCTCACGCCCGATGGTTTTCGAAACCATTACTTTACCGTCCAGTCCACCCTCCCTGTGTGCGCCTGGAGGGAATTGAACCCCCGACCCCATCGACCGCAACGATGTGCTCTATCCGCTGAGCTACAGGCGCAACATGGGTTATTTTAGCATTAAAAGATTGCCACGGCTACTTCTCACTGGGTCTCCATTGGAGACCCGTCCGCACTTCGTGCAGGACCTCGCAATGACGAAGGTTTATCTATGGACGTTTTCTAAGGGGAAGTTTTTTTGTAAGCCTTCGCTCCATTTTTCCATCCATGATTTATACGGGACTTCCACAAATGGCAAAAATCTGGCCACCAGCTTTTTGACTTTTTCTTCATCATGGTCAGTAGGCAGTACCAGCATTAATTGTCCGGGAAACCGAAATCTGGTTTGAATAATTAAAATTTTGTGGCCGTCTTTTTCTTTAAACCAGAAAGCATCTAAAAAATGCCAGAAATAGAAGTCTTCATTAATAGTGATTCCCTGTGTTGAGATTCTATATAAAATGTGATGTGGCGACACATAAGCTAACACATACGAAACAAAAGCAAGCGAAAGAATGGTAGCAATTAACAAAAACTCATGGGCTAACAGTAAAATTAAGACTAAAAGAATAACAATAATGGCCAAAGTGGTGTAATAGGAGCGGTCTTTTTTCCGAAAAGGCCGGGAAGGAGCATCCCAGGATAAAAGTGTTCGAACTTCTCCTGCTTCCATCATTTTTGGGGTTAAAAACTCATCTTTCTTAGCTTGACCCTGATTTGATCGGGGTTTATTTTGTTTGGAAGTTTTAGCAGGCATTTGCTTTTAGTTTAACTTACTTTTGGACAAACCTCAATAACCTCTGGGTTTCTTAAGAAAAAACCTCAGCGGGTCTTGCGACACTAGCTGAGGCGTTTATGATGTAAATATACCCTATTTGTACTTATATGTCAACGCAGTGCGGAGGAGGTGGGGGTCGAACCCACATGCCCTTACAGGCCCCAGTTTTCAAGACTGGTGAGCCACCATTGCTCAACTCCTCCTGGCGGAAAGCAGTGGATGACGTTAGAATCTTTTACGTTCAATCCCTAGCTTCCCAGGAATATATTATACCAAGTTTCCCAAGCCTATGATGCTGGCTCTGGTTGACTATGTTGGAATCTACAACTCGAGAAACTTATTCCACAACCACAACTGGCACTGCGATTATGAACAAATTCTACAGGGATATTTAATATTCTGTAGGAGTTTGTTCTATCATTACCACGGGTTCATTCCCTACAACCCAAGCATCATGGCCTGGTGGAAGCAATGAAACATCTCCTGGACCGAATTCCTGTTCAGTACCGTCATCCATTTTTACTCCCAATCTTCCAGAAATATGTACATTAAGATGTGACAATTGGCAACTTTCAGTCTTGGCTGTCTGCTTTACATCTTCTGACCATCTCCAACTAGGTTGGAGGGTGAGTCTTCTCACTTTAAAGCCACCCAGATTAATAATCTCAACTTTACCTCTTCCTGGCGTCGCAGTTTCATCTGGAGAATCAAATTTTTTACTTTGTAATTTTGACATTAATTTCACCTCCTCTCAAATATTTTAATTATAGCGGAGAGGGTGGGATTCGAACCCACGATACCCTTACGGGTATAGCTCATTAGCACTGAGCGGCACTCGGCCTCTATGCGACCTCTCCTGTAGTCCCAATTTTAACAGAATACATCTTCACTATCTAGCCAGAGTAATGGCCCAGACTTTTTTGGCTCCATTTCGCTTTAATATATAACAACATTCTCGAAGTGTAGAACCAGTTGTCCACACGTCGTCAATTAACAATATATTCTTATCACTTATCTCATATCTCTTATCACCCTCAAAGGCATTTCTGATATTCTGAGCTCGATCACGACCCTTTAAACCCACTTGTTGTTTGGTATATTTAGTTCTTTGTAAAACTTCTTCATACTTTAATCCCAGTCTTTTGGCAAAATCTTTGGCTAACAAGTCTGACTGGTTAAAACCGCGTTTGTTTTGGCGAAACCAGTGCAAAGGCACCGCAGTTACCATCCAGTTTTGACCTTGCGACTTTTTAATCTCATCCAGCAGAAACGGCTGATATTTGGCCCAATAATCCACCATAATATCCACCAAAATATTTGATAACTCCTCAATGTATTTATATTTTAGTTTACCAATAGCAGCTCTCAGCGAATTTTCATAAATCCCTAAACTCCACAGTCCATCTAAACCAAAACGTCTCCTGCACAAAGGATGAGTCGCTCCCCCAATGGCCAGCCGCTCACATTTTGGGCAAATTAATTCTCCCTGCATAATATTGGAAATACAAATATCACAGAAGTAGCTACCAGATTTACCACAGCCCACACATTTTTTGGGAAACAATACATCTAAAAACAGGTTCATTATTTCTATAATACGTCATTGTATTGTTATTTGCTTTTGAAGCTGATTTATGGTATATTAAGTATCTGGGGATGTATTGTCTCGACAGGATTGCTCTTTAAAAACTGCAAGCCGTTAAGGAAACATTAAACGTAAAATATTGTCTCAAAACACAAACGGCAGATCTTCTGATCGTTTCGCCTACGCTTACGCTTAAAACTTAAGTGCGCGATATTTTGGTAAATCTTCTCCTGGCTAGATTTCCAAGGTATGTACCTAGTCAGGATGCTGTTAATACAATTTTGATCGATCAGTATTAACAAAAGAAAGTTTGATCATTCATTAGTTTTCCTGCTAATTGGTTACAACTAATGAATAAAAATTAATTAGCTAAGCTTGTAGAAGTTTTAAAAGACGTAATTTTGCACTCGGCTCACAGCCGACATCTCCACTTTTTATTGCGAAGCAAGAAGTTTACTTCATTCTTTACCCCGTAGCTCCTGTTCAATTCTCCGGTTATTATCACGTTCTTTAATTGTTTTTCTCTTATCAAATTCTTTTTTGGATTTGCCCAGACCAATTTCCAGCTTAAACCGGTTGTTTTTTTCATAAATGGAAATGGGAATTAAAGTAAATCCTTTGCCGGAGGTTTTACCGATTAACGTATTAATCTGGTCTTTATGTAACAGCAGTTTTCTGGATTTGGTAGCATCATAAGCTTGATCAATACTCTGAGCATACCTGGCAATATTGGCATTAACCAAATGCGCCTCTCCATTTAAAATCCGCACATAAGCTTCTCCCAGGTCTATTCTGCCAGCCCTGATTGATTTAACCTCAGAACCAGAAAGCACAATACCCGCCTCTAAAGACTCGAGAATGTGATAATTATGGAGAGCTTTTTTGTTAATAATTTTCATAATAGTCCACAGTCAACAGTCTACAGCAAACAGACATGAAAAATTGTCTGTAGACTGAAAGCTGTAACCTGTAGACTATTTTAAATCCACTACGTAAATCTTGCTGCCGTCTAACAAATATACCTTCTTCCCTTTTTCATCCACTACTAAATCCGTGGCTGTGGCGAATTTATCGCCGCTGATTTGGCTTTTATATTTGCCGGTTTTAGTTAAAACCAACAGCCGGGAATTACCGGAATCCAGCACATATAAATTATCAGTATCAGAGGAGGTAAAAATGCTTTTAGGATCTTTCACTCCTTTATCCAACCCCTCATAGCCAAAGTTATCCTTATCCCCTCTGGTGAACCTCAGTATCTCTCCCTCTTTATTTAACACATAAACCGAGGATTCTATCTGCATGCGTAAACTACTGCCAAAATCCACTTTTACTCCGCTGTTTAGATAGGCTCTTTTGTCAGAATATCCATCAGAAGTTGGTAAGTATTTCCAGATTTTGTTACTGCCGGAATCAAGCAAATAAACATTACTGCCAAAGCCGGTTAAATCAGCTATTTTCCCCCATTCTTTATCTACTTTAGATACCGAGCTAACCTTTTGGTTAGTGGTATCAACTTTTAAAACACCCTTATCTTTAGAAAAAACAAAAGCTAAATCTCCATTAATCGAAGCTAACAAAGCCTCACCTAACTGGTCTGATCCTGCTTGAATCTGATTGCTCTTTTTACTTAAATCAACTGTCACCAAAGTTTTAACCCCGGGATCCAAAAGCAAAAGCTTATTACCGGATAAACTCATCTGCTTAACCTGAAAACCTTTCTTAATCAGATCCAAATCTAAAAATACCGGAAAGGCTGAGGCGCTGGATTGCTGAAGAATTGATCCTTGTTCATTATCAATTTGTTTTTTAAGGTCAAGGGCTCCGGCATCTTTTGGTTTTAAACTTAGAGCTTTATCAAGATTAGTTTTGGCCAAGTCCAGTTTATTTTTGGCACCAATCGGATCCAGTGAAGATAAACCCTTGGCCGCATTAAAATCATCTTTGGCCTGGTTAAAATCCTGAGTAAACGCAGCATTTTTAGCAGCATCTTTTCCGGCTTTGATCTTTAATCCTACGCCTGTTGCAATAATCACTATCAAAATTATGGCAATCAACAACCTGATTTTATTACTTTTGGGAAAAAGCTTAAATATTTTTTTAACAAATGCTCCTTTACTTTCTGCAACCGATTCCGGGTTTTCATAGGATGGCTGTTCTAAAGCAGGGATTTCCTCCGGTTGGTCTTCTACCATTACCGGCATTGGTTCTTGCTCTTTTTCCGGTTCAGATGTTGGTTCCACATCCGGTTGCACTTCTACCATCAAACTGGCCAAACCCTGATTTTCCAAATCCGATGCTCCAATGCGACCTGTCACTTCTCCTTCAAAAGCTTCCAAAGGTAAATGTAACAGCTTACTTAAATCGTCTCCTAAAAACTCCACTAAACTTTTGGTAGAAAGCAAAAGCTTATCCTCTGCTTGCAAAAATCCGGATATCAACTGGGCAGAAGCCCCTACTGCAAGAAGTGAGGAGAGCTTTTCGTTTCTTTTTAAGAATACTTCCATCTCACCCTGATTAATCAGATAAAGCACTTTTCCGGAAACTGCAACCAGCAGCAAGGCATATTCATCCTGAGCAAAAACTTCCTTAGCTTTCTCAAAAGTAGCAGTTAGCTTTTCTCCGACTGATGAGGCTTCAGAGTCAAAGTAAAAATCCGATAGGTCAGATAAAATCTGTCTGCCTTTGGTAAAAGCATCATCACAGGTTAAATCCAACACCGCAAAAAAGGACTCTCCATTCCTGGAGGTAGAGTTTACCTGAGCGGCTTTTTGGTCAGTATTTAAACCAATAACTTGTGCAATTTTAAGTTCCATCACAATACTCCTGCTGCTAAAACAATTAAGACTAAGGCAAATATAGCATTAAACACAGCAAAGGTGGAAAATATGGGAGAAATATTGGTGACAAAGGTTTTAGCCATGGATGAGACCTGCTTAATAATGATTAAGGCAAATATAGCGTAAAACACTAAAATTAGCAAAATTCCCGCTTTGATAATAATCAAAAAATAATTACTGGTAATAAAACTGGTAATAAGTGATAGTGATGTAACTCCTACTGGCATTATGGTCCTCCTACATGTTGATGCGGTATACCGGCCTGATCCAAAATTATATCAGCCACATGCGCTGGCCTGGGAACATTTCTCATTTCAATAGCTACTGTGGCGCCGGCAGTTTGTACCGCCACATTGCCAAAATTAAAAAAGGTGCCAAAAATACCGGCGGTCTTGGAGTCGGTTTCCTCAATTTTAGAAAGTGGCGCCAAATCCACTCCCTTATATAACACCGGTTCAAAATCAATGTCAATAATTTTTTGGGCAGTGATTAAAGTAACATTAAAATACCAGTATAAAAATCCTTCAAAGGCAATGATTAAAACCACCAGATAATCAATTATCAAAAGAGCAATCAGATATGTATTCGGAATCAGACTGAGACTAAATCCAAAAAAATGGGCTAATCTGGGCGCTAAAAAAGGCACCAGGAAAAAAACTATGCTGAAAAAAATCCAGGGGATATTGGTAATGGGATGAGCCCGAAGGAGCAGCAGTATTTTCTCATCAGGATTTTGGCCTTCAAAGCGGCAGCTTTCCGGATTCTCAATATATGAGTGGAACATGGCTGTAGTATAGCATAGTAGCCTACAGTCAACAGTCTACAGGTAACAGACTTTTTTTGTCTGTAGACTGAAACCTGTAACCTGAAGACTATTTCTTCTCTACATTAAACAATGGTCCCACAATTTGAATATTGGCCGGTGCCCGCAGATCAAAATAGGTTTTAAAATCAGAACCGGAAAAAGACACTGTTCCGCCGTCTCCGGAAACTGACACTGAATTAGTCCGGCCACCGGAAAAATCAGCGCTAACTGAAACCGAGGAAACAGAGGAGAAAGCAGTCCCGCCCCGGGAAGATAATTCCTGTCTTACTCTTCCTTCATCCCAGGTATCAGTACCGGCCGGATTAGGTTTATCCTGTTGATATAGATGATCCCGGGTGGAAGAATCTTTCGCTACAAGAAGCAGAGCATTAACAATATCAGCCACTTCCGAGCCTTTTAGCCAGGCGGTTTTGTTATAGGAAGCCCGGGCGCCCCAGTCACAATAAAACCAGGGGGAGCCTTTATCATAGGCGCCTGATTGTAAATCAGAAAAACTGCCGGCCGAGCCAGAGGAAGTATCTGTAGCATGTTTAGTCCAGGAAGTTCCACTCCAGCCGATTTCCCCGGATGAGAAAACATATCCTCCATGAGTAGAAGAAAACCAGGCCTTAACCGGACTTCCTCCCTGCATCATTACTTTATTATGTGTTGCCTCAACTGCTGCCTGCCAGTTGCCGTCATTAATTTCTTTTTTCACCACTTGATCCGCTTGACTGGGAGCCAGAAAGCCTTTTTCACTTTGCACTTTGGCCGCATAAGAACGGGCGGCAATGGCCTGCGCCTGCAAAGCATTAGCCGGCCAGTTGGTTGGCATCTCGTAGAGATGTTTTAAATAATCATCAATATTCAAAGACTGACTGGAAAAGCTCTGACCATATTCATTGGTACCATTAACTACAATAGTTTGAGTAGGACTATCGGAAATTGAATCAAAATTATAATAGGCATGCAGGATAGTGTCATAACTTTGGCCGGCTTCTGCCCGGCCTTTAGCTCCATATTGATTTAAACCAACCCGGTTAGGAACTCCGTATGTAAAAAAAGCAAAAGCTCCCCCAAACCCCGGGTCTACTCCTCTGTCGTCAACGCAACCACCCTGGGTGGTATAAGCTGAATGAGGAATATTTAAACTGGCCAAACGGGAGGCTAAAATTTCCTGTTGTTTAGCAGAAAGGGTTGCAATTTGATTGTTTAAAGTAGATTGATAATCCTTGGCTTTTTTAATTTCCCTACCCAAAAACTTGGCGTTTTTGTCTACCTCTGCCTGCAAAGAGGCCATTTTAACTTTATCCTGTTCCAGCTTTTGCTTATCAGTTAAAAGCCCTACCACCTCCCCTGTAATGGAAGTAATAATCTGTTTATCTTCGCGGGTTACTGATTGACGATAGGAAAGCTCCCGGAAAATATTGCCGGAGGACAGGGAGGACAAAATCACGGTTAAAGGATCAGCCTGGTAAGAACGGATATAATATTCCTTGACTCTTTTTTCAAGAAGGGCTTGTTGCAAAGCCAGTTTTTCTTCCCGAACATCCAGGTTTTTTTGTTTTTGGGCAATTGAAGCAGATAAATTATCTAAACTGGCCTGAATTTGAGCCAGTTGTCTGGTTAAAGACTGCACCTGTCCTTCCAAAGGCTTGGTAGCATTAACAGAAAGCTGCAGCGATTTACTTAAATCAGTTATTTTGGCAGCACATTCATCAATGGAATTACAATCTACGGAATCGGCATACAAAGGGTATAGGGTATAGGGTATAGGGTATAGGGTCAACAATAATAAAAAAAAGCAGAGCAGTAATTTTTTCATTTTGAATAAGAAAGGCTACTAATTAATTTGTTAAGCATTTTCATGACTTCTGTTAAAAGAGAGTCAACTGAAGCAAAATCATCGGCCTTGATAAAACTTAATTCTTTAGCGAGCAATAGTTGGGTTTCTAATTCTGCTCCTGAGGCAAAAGCTGTTCTTAAGAATTGAATATATTCTTGTCTGTGGGCCCGGGTATATCCTTCCGCAATATTAGAAGGGATTGATACTGCACACCTGCGCATCTGGGATACTAATCCGTAAATTTCTGATTTCGGAAATTTAGCAGTTATTAGGTAAATTGCTTTTGATAATTCAAATGATTTCTGCCAGACAGTCAGTTGGCGGTAAGAGGTGAGCATATTGTTTATTTTACTATACCCTAGTGGCTAACCCCTATACCCTAACTCTAACTTTACTCTCTTTTTAAACCATGCTAAGGTAAAAGTAATGTTTTCTTTTATTAAATTTGCCTGTTTATTCTTAGCCTTTAGCTTCTTTGTTGCGCTACCAGAATTTAATTTAATTTATGCCCAACAAACCCTAGCCTGCAGTAGCATTGGTATCAACTCTCAAGTACTTGATCAACCCGACTCAATTCCAGATGGAGTATCACTTCTAAAAATTAAGCTTACTGGTTTAACCGAACAAGGTGTTTATAAATTACGTGTAGGTGTTCCTCTTGATAGAAATGAGTATTACTCAGATTCAGCAGTTAGTTCAAATGGAGAAGTAACCTTAGCCATAACGGATAGTCATATCCTGCACAAAAGACCACCATATAACGGAACCTTAGAGTACTCTCCTGATGGCATAACTTTTAATCATAACTACTGTAACAATATCACTTATACCATAGGCGGCTCGAGCAATTGTTCAATCAGTACTAACCCATCCACGATCACCACTAATCAAAGCTTCACCTTTACAGTATATGGAACAGGAAGGGGTGCTTACGATATAATAATTGATCCTGATTTTGATCACATATTCGCTCAAGTTGATGTCAGTAGTCAAGGTTTCGGAACTTCTCAACCAGTAACAGTTAACAATCCTGGAGCTTATAAGTTTATTTTATTTACAGTAGTACCAGGAGGACAGTGGTGTTCGGTAACTAAGCAAATAACTCCCTCTCAACCAGGAAATCTTGGAGAAGTTGGCTGTGATTTAATATCTCCTGATCCCACAACTAGTTCAAAGGAGTATAAAGTCCGCGTATTTAATTTACAAGCCGATGTAATGTCATCTAGTGCTACTAACCGCGCTTATGTGGCCAACCTTAGTAAAGATGAAGGCAGCAGCAAAATTACTGATACTAAAGTCATTGGTCTAACAGTTAACACTGTAGATATGTCATTAGGAAATATTACTGATGACGGAAGCTATAGTTATAATGTTACCGGATCAAATGGGCAAGTTTGTTACAATACTTTCCCAGTTAAGAACGGCGCTGTAGTTCCAGGAAGCGGAACAGGTCCCGGTGTTACAGTTTGCTCTGGCCCAAATTGTACTAAAGCTGGGGGAACAGCGTGTACTAGTGGTTCTGGTACTAGTCCTGGTTTTCAGACTGCTATTGGTTGTATCCGCACCTCTCCGGCGGAATTGGTAAAAGACTTTATGACTTTTATCATTAGTTTGGCCGGAGGAATGGCCTTTTTAATGATGCTGTTAGGAGCTTTTGGCATGTTAACCTCAGCTGGAAACCCGGAATCTCTGGCAGCCGGTAAAGACCGGTTTACTAATGCTATTATTGGACTTCTGTTTGTTATATTTGCAGTATTGCTACTTCAGATAATTGGATTTGATATACTAAAGCTACCCGGATTCGGCAGGTAAAGAATCTAGAATCGAGAGTCTAGAATCTAGGAAAACAAAGTGAGGAATGAAAAAGGTTACAGAAAATTAATAGCTTGGCAAAAAAGTAACTTAGTAGCACATTTAACTTACGACATTACAGCTAAATTTCCTAAAGAAGAACTATTTGGTCTAACTTCACAAATGCGAAGAGCATCATTATCTGTTTGTGCCAATATAGCTGAAGGCTATAGTAGAAGAACTCCAAAGGATAGAAAACACTTTTACCAGATGGCAGCCGCATCTTTAACCGAACTAGAATTCTTTATAGATTTTGCTTATGAAAGAAAGTTTACTGTTGAAGAAGATTATGAGAAGATATTAAATGCTCATACAGAAGCAGCTAGGGTGTTAAGTGGTTTATTAAAATCCACTTGACTCTAGACTCTAGCGACTAGTCACTAACTATGAAATTAGCCTTAACATTACCTGGATCCAGCCCTTTTCCTTCTCCTGAAGGACTAAAACCTGAATTTACTAATGTAGCTTCTTTCATCTCTCCCTTGCTTACCATTGCTTTTTTTATTGCTGCCTTTTTAAGTTTCTATTTTCTGGTATGGGGGGCATTTGCCTACATCATGGCTCAGGGGGATAAAGAAGGAATAGCCAAATCCAAAGCCAGAATAACTTATGCTATTATCGGGCTGTTTGTGGTAATGCTGGCTTTTTTTATAACTAAATTTGCTGCGGAAATTTTCCCGCCAACCCAAGGAGGATTACCATTTTAACTTTAATTGCTGATGTTGATATTGGCTCAAAATTTGGCTTTGGAGAGATTACTTCCTTAGGCCAGGGTACCTCTAAACTGGTTATGCCAATATTTTCCATTGCAACTTTTTTAGTGATATTATATTTTCTGCTGGGAGCTTTTCGGTATTTAAAAGCAGGTGAAAATAAAGAAGAGGTAGAAGCAGCTAAAAAAATGATTACTCAGGGGATTGTGGGCTTTATAATTTTAATGTTTAGCTTTTTGGTGTTACAATTCTTCTTGAAAAGATTGTTTAATATAGAAGGATTATTATTTTAAAACTATTATGACACTTTTAGCAGATACTGTAGAGGATGCTTTTGGTAAAATCGTTGCTCCTACCGCAATCCAACAATTTAATGCTGGTGACCCCACAGGAGCTGGTGGAATTAGCAAATTTTTAAGTAACTTAATTGCTTTAATTTTCTCCCTGGCAATGATTGTGTTAATTTTTATGATTTTATGGGGAGCTTTTGACTGGTTAACTTCAGGAGGAGATAAGGAAAAGCTGACAAATGCCCAGAGAAAACTGATCAATGCTTTTGTGGGTATTGTGCTTTTTGCCGTTGCTTTTGCAGTGATTGGAGTTTTGGGCAAATTCACCGGTTTTACCTTTTTTGTAGGACAACATTAGGTACTAGATTTCTTGATGTGGGATGTGATAGAAATAAATAGATATGCAATAGATATAGCTTGAAATATGGTAGATATACAGTTGACAAGTTGTAAGGTTTGTAATAATATATAGTTATGTTAAACAGCAATTTGGTATCTATTGACGAACTTCGAACTAATCTAGCGGACGTTATTAACCGCGTAACTTATGCTAACGACAAAATAGTAGTCAAAAAATATAATCAGGAGGCAGCGATCATTATTAGCCTGGATGAGTATGAAAAACTGATGGATCCCACTAAAAGGTTAAGTGAAAAACAATGGGCGCAGAGTTTTAAGAAACTAGATCAATTTAGAACCAAAATCCCTAAAATAAATCCTGTGGAGATGGATAAAATTATTGACGAAGCAGTGACGGAAGTCAGAGCAGAGAAGAAAGTTCAAAGTGAATGATTCGTGCAGTTTTAGACACTAATACCTTAGTTAGTGCTGTAATTAATACCGAGTCATCCGTTGCTTCCGCAATCTACCACAACGCCAAGAAGAAACACTTTTTACTAGCAATCTCTCCTCCAATCCTGGCAGAAGTTGATAATGTTTTGCACAGACCAAAGGTGATGAAAGCGCATAAACTTTCTTTGCAAGAGCTAAAAGAAGCAATTAAGGAAATAGCCGGTGTTAGTTTAATTGTGCCAGGGAAGACTGAGATTAAGGTGGTACGTGACCCGGATGATGATAAAATTATTTCGGCAGCGGTTGAGGGCAATGCTGATTACATTATTAGCCGTGATAAAGATTTGCTTGATTTGAAAGAGTACCAGGGCATTAAAATCATCTCCCCTGAAAAATTCATGGGAATACTTAGAAATGAGTTCAAATTGGTCGCTTGACCCCGATTAAATCGGTCCTTGACAAGTAATTTAGTTTGTGGATATGATAGATAAGTAATGAAAAAAATAACTTTACTAACAGCTTTAGCAACACCTTTTATAGCTGCCTCCACAGTTTTTGCAGCAGTAGGAGATATAAATATTATTGATCCTAAACTTAACGGAAAATCAATCGGATACAGTGACTTGGGTAATTTTATTAGTAATTTCCTAGTTCTAGCCCTTGCTATTGCTATTTTAGTTGTATTAGTAATGCTTATTTGGGGTGCATTTGAATGGATTACCTCCGGCGGAGATAAAGAAGCTGTGGGAAAAGCCAGAAGCAGAATTATCAATGCCTTAATTGGTTTGGCTGTTTTGGCAATTGCTTTTGCCCTGGCAAAGGTAGCCGGACAATTTCTGGGCTTCCCTGACCTTAAAACCATTCCAATACCAACTCCAGCACAAGCTCCATAGTAAAAATTTGCTGATTCCAATTATTGATCTTTAACTCCTTTCATTGACAGTGAAAACAATTAGTGGTATGCTTTCATTATAAATGAAATCTTTTGAGAATATACGCACATTACTTATAGAACAGCGAAAAGAGTTTTTAGACCAGGACTTAGGTGTAACAAGAACTAAACTGGCTGAAATTACATCGTATAAAAATACACCTTTCCCTGTGGTTATTTCCGGTCTTCGCCGGACAGGAAAATCCACCCTGCTAGCTCAACTGGCACACGCCTTTTATCCCAAGGGTGAGTATTTCTATGTTAATTTTGAAGATGAACGGTTTTTAACCTTTACTGTTTCTGATTTTACCAAGCTGCATGAACTGCTGATAGAGCTTTTTGGGAACAAAAAGATCTTTTTGCTTGATGAGATTCAAAATATTGACGAATGGGAGCGATTTGTTAATAGAATGATAACCGGGGGCTATAAATTCTATATAACCGGTTCGAATGCCTCGCTTTTAAGTAAAGAGTTAGGTACAAAATTAACCGGGCGCTATATTCCAGTTGAGCTTTTTCCATTTTCTTTTGAAGAATATTTACAATTTGAACAGCTACCCTTGCCCAATATGAACCGGTTGACCACTGCTTTGAAAGGAGGATTAAAAAAAGCCTTTTCGCAATATTTAAAAAAGGGTGGTATACCCCAGGCGCTACAATACCCGGAACTACCGATTCATAAAACACTCTACGATGATCTTCTCAACAGAGATATTGGGGCACGGTACAAACTGACTGATATAAAACCGCTTCGGGAGCTGACTTTTTACCTTCTGAGTAATATTTCTGCCTTAGTCTCCTACAATAAAATGAAGGAATTATTACAGCTGGGGAGTGTAAATACAGTTTCTGGCTATATTGATTATTTAGAAACAGGTTGGCTACTTTTTGCGATGAATCGCTATGCTTTCTCAGTAAAAAAACAGCAAATAGCAAACAAAAAAATCTATTGTATAGATACAGGACTGGTAAAATCCGTTGCTTTTTCTTTCTCTGAAGACAAGGGTAAATTTTTAGAAAACATCGTCTTTTTAAAACTCCGCAGACTGTATGATCAAGATATTTATTACTATAAAACCGAAAAAGGTAGAGAGGTTGATTTTTTCCTCCCTAAGAAAAAAGCTTTTATTCAAGTCTCCCAGAGCATCACTGATAAAACAACACGCGAAAGAGAGCTGCAAGCTCTTTTTGAAGCAATGAAAGAGGTTAAAGCAAGCACCGGATATATTGTTACAGAGGATGAAAAAGAGACTATATCCGTCAGTGGCAGAGCGATTTCTATTGTTCCAGTTTATGAGTGGTTATTATCTTAAGAGGTAAAATCTGGATTGATCTTTAACTCCTTTTAGACCAGCAGGAAATATTCCAGAGGCACTGATACACAATTTACTTTTTCATTTAGACTAAGATTTGTCTGCGAAACGATTAATCCGTATTTCCCTTCTACTTTCGATAACGTATTGGTAACCTGCTCAAACCCTTTCTGTTTTTTCTTCCCCATTCCTACCTCAATCACTATTTTCCCTGCCTGAGGTTTTGTTTCCAGGATAAAATCTGCTCCAGATTCTGCGCTATCATAGGTTAAAGAAGTAATCCCCAGCTTATCTCCAAATAGACGCATTAAATACATACCCATAACATCTTCTAAGAGTTTACCTTTATAATTTTCATACTGTTCAACACTCCCTACCAGATTGTAGTACATAGCCCGATATGCCGAAGAGGTAAATAGATACTTGGATGGTTTTTTAACCTGAGCGAAATGTGCGCCGTAGGGCAAAACACGAAATAATACCTCTGTCTTTTCAAAGGCATCAAGAGCAAGGCTTACGGTTCGTGGATTAAGGTCTAAAGTCTTCGCGAGCTTCACAACACTGACAATATCTGCTCCGGACAGGGCATACAGGAGTTGGGAAAGTTTTGGCAAGGTCTGTTTATCAAAACCCTCAAGTTTCGCAATATCTTTCTCAAGCACTGCGTCCATTACCTGGTTGATCTGTTTATATACGGTTGATTCGTCATGAACACGAATTGCAAATGGCAAGGTGCCGAATTTTATATATCTGTCTACTTCAAATCGCTCAATTCCTATCCAGAAAGCATTGACCAAATCTGTCTCTTTTTGTAATGCACTATACACTTCCTCAACTGAATTTGAGAAAAACAACGCCTGTCTGAGACGCTCTGACAAACCAACTGGCAATTCTTTGGCTAACTTAGCATGGGCATATTCAGCAAAACCAAGAGGATAGATCTTTTCAAGTACCATCCGCCTGGCAACATCCGCATTAGTCTGCAAAGAGAGCGCGGATGACCCGGTGGCAAAAATAAAGACCTTATTGGTTCTGTCATAAATTGTCTTAGCCGTTATTGCCCAATTTTCCTGATATTGCACCTCGTCTAATAAAAGCAGGATTGGTTTTTTCAGCGTTTCCAAAGATGTGCCCAGGAACTCTTCGTACGCTACTATTATTTCGGTTAAACTAAAACCAAGGCTCTTTGTTTGATCTAAAGAAAGATACAATTTATAATTACTCTCCCACTCACAATCAGTAAAGAGCTGCGCTAAAACAGTTGTTTTCCCGACACCCCGAAGCCCGGCAAGGGCAAACCATCGTGATTCACTCTCCCCTTTTGCAAACCGTCCGATGTAGTTTTTAATCGTATGATAGACATCTCTATATGGTAGCTTATTCCCCTTACTATCAAAGGTAAATTCTTTTAACCGCTGTTCTGATAGAACCAGCTGGTTCCGAATGTAGGCTATTATTTTTGATTTCTTCTCTTCATCCATAAGTGTACTGTACTACAATACAGAAGAAATGTCAAGTTGTTCTCCATTGGAATGTAGAAGAAGCCAATTCTATGAACTTGATTCCGTTTAAATCGGGATTGATCTTTAACTCCTTTTAGTGCTAATCTGAAAAGTATGACTCCAACTCCTGCCTTAAATTGTGACCCTCATATACTCGGAAATTGTCCTGCAGGTTTAACAGACCTCGAAGGTGTATTTACAAATGTAATCTCAGTAGTAGTTGGGTTGGGGTTTATAGTGCTATTAGTAATGCTTTTGACAGCCGGATTTAAATATTTAACCTCCGGAGGAGAACCAAAAGCAATACAGGCTGCCCATCAAACTGTCACCTGGGCTCTTTTAGGTATTCTTTTTATGGCCATTGCCTGGATTGTATTACAATTAATCAAAGTCTTTACTGGAATTGATGTATTGCACTTCAAGATCGGATTACCTTTGTAGGGTTGCAAAAATAGATTGGTTGTTTTACTGTTAACTTATGTTTCGAAAAGTATTTAAAACTTTTAAATTTTTACCTGTACTTTTGACTTTTACCTTTTGCATTTTAACTTTTACTCCTCCTGTTCATGCCCAGACTAACTCCACCCCTGCTGCTTCTGTTCTACCAGCAACCATTCCTGCTTATGTCTCCCCCACCACTCCTCTTTACACTGACCTGATTGTTAATAATATGTTTCATACTTTTTCCTGCTTAATGGCAGGAGTTTCTGTCATTGGCCAGCCTTGTTTAAATTATGTTAATTCTATACCGGTTTTATCTAAAGTTAATGTATCCGGTGGAGCTTTGGGGGCCACCACCTCCTTAATAGGTCTTTTATATACCAATCAGCCGGTTAGAACAGCCGATTATATTGGATCTCTAGGTGAGCAATTAGGAATGGTAAAAACCGCAAATGCCCAGGTTTTTGGATCTGGAGCTCAAGTCTTAAGTCCAATTTTTAAGCTCTGGAAGGTTAGTAGAAATGTTTCTTATCTTTTCATGATTATAGTTTTTGTGATCATAGGAATGATGGTGCTGTTTAGAAACAGGATTAATCCTCAGACAGTGATTACAGCCCAAGCTGCTTTACCAGGCCTGGTAATTGGGCTGATTCTAATAACTTTCAGTTATTTCCTTGCTTCTTTAATTTCTGATACGGCATTTATAGGAACTAATCTCGTTGGATATTACTTCTCTGCAGCCCAAGGCAAACCAGCACAAGACTTAGTAGCTGCTACCTCAGATCAAAATACGCTTACGCTTTTCAGCCAGTTCATTGGTGTTGTTGGCTCTGGGGATGCTACACATGCATTGGAGATTATTTTTAATAATTCAGGTAAAGCTGTTCAAGACTTTATGCGGTTTGCAGCAGGACTGATGGCATTTCAATACGGCAATATGGCCGGTCATGTAGTTCCAGTTGTGGGAGACTTGGCAGGTATAATAGTCGGTCTTGGTGCAGGTGCAGTAACTGCTGCTGCTGCACCACAAATATTTGGCCAAGTATTGGCATGGATATCTATGGTGGTTCTGCTTTACGCTATGATTAAATTACTCTTTCGTTTAATTAACAGTTTTTTAACTATAATTTTTTTAACCATTACTGCTCCGTTTCAATTCTTAGCAGCAGCTTTGCCTGGCAGACAGGGAATTGCAACCGGCTGGCTACTTAACATGCTAGCTAATGTTTTAGTATTTCCAGCTATCCTGGGAGTATTTTATTTTGTAGCTTTTTTACTTGGTAGAACCTTTGGGCCCTTAGAAATTTCTCATTTGCCTCAGATACAAGATGGCAGCTTAGTACCTGCTGTTTATGCACAAGGGACAAGCAAAATAATAGGCAGTGCAGCTTTTCCTCTTTTTGGAGGATTGGATACTAGTTTTATAACTATAATTTTAGCCTTAGGAGCTTTGATTGCCAGCCCTGCAATTCCAGATATTATCGTAAGAACTGTTGGCAGAGTAGGACAGGCAGGACAATTACTTGGACAGGAATTGAGCGGGAATATCAGAGGAGGCCAGGGTTATAGCCAGCAGGGACAACAAGTAGGACAAGTTGGTAGTAAAATTGGACAAGATTTTAGCCATTTTAGAGGATCAAAACTAGAATACAGCCCGGCAGAAGGTACGAATATAGGAAAGATCAACCTTGGCGAGTATGCACCATTTAATCGAGATGGTACGGCCACCAAAGGTTGGAGAACTTGGAAACCTTTTGGGAAGAAAGGTGCGTCATGAGAACAACTGTAATTTTATTACAAAGCTAACGAGCCATCTTTTCAAACAACCAATCAGCCCATGTCCGACCATCTTCATGTTTCACTCCAGCAGCATCAACGTAGAAATACTTTTCCCTAAGAAAATTATAGACTTTTACTTCCGATGTATATGTTTTCTGTCCTCTTCCCTCATCAGGAGAAAGAAGCCAATCTATATATTTATCAAAAAATACCCTTTCTGTATGTCTTGAACTTCCTGTATTCCTATCTACAGCTATTGCAGGATTAACTTTACCGTCTGCTAAAAAGATGTCTGTTTTTTCAAGGTCCAAAGCACCTTGTGCATTTCTGGTATCTGATTCCATTGTCCTTACTAACTTCAAAACTATCCATAATCTATCAAATGATTCCATAACAGCATAAAAGAATTCATTTTCAACTTCATCTTGCTTAGTACCATAAGTTTTCAATTTATCCCAAACTTGTGATAATTTATCAGAATTATTGGTTGGTTTTTCAAATAATCCTTCTATACTAAAGCTACTTTGTGGATCCATATGACCAACTAAAGCTTCAAAAATCATATTTCCAATTCTCATTTGTTCAACCCATTTGGTGATAGCAAACTGACTGACTTCTCTTTGATCTGCCATTGCCCCTATTGGATCTGCCATCATCTCAATTGCTCCTAAGACTCCTTCCTGCCCAAACTGATCAGGCATAGAAGAAACATTCAAAGGTAAGTTGGCTATTTCTGTAGCATATCTTCTAGCGAATCTTTTGGGATTACTTGCTATAAATTGTCTCATCCTGATAATAAACCTTGATATGCCCCCATAATCTTCCAAGTTATATCCTGTGCGCATTTTGAAAGGATTCCCGTCCTCGGGCATGAACTTTGCATTTAGTTCCCTGACTATTGTCCAGTGACCTTGATTTGAAGCTTCAACAGCAGCATCAAAAAGCATTATTTCCTGCTGCTGTGCTGACTCACCGTCCCTAACCTGAGTATCCTCCAACCTTGCAACCCGCTTTAAAGTTGGGTCAACAAGCAAAAGAAAACTCGCTAAATTGTCCTCATCTTCAGGCCTAGATAACCCTGCCCTGATACGTTTGGCAGCTGCAACAACATCAGGATCTGTTAACATGTGTCTATTTTCCGGTTGGTAACTCCAGTAAGTGTGGTTAGTCCAACGGGAGTATAGACTTTTTACAGCAGTGTCAAAATCAATTATCTCAGTTCCATGAGTACCGGTTACATTACCCAAAGCATCAAACACAATTTTAGGGACTTCAAGCTTAGCCTCAAAACCCTTTTGCAATAGCTGCTGGATAGCATGCACCATAGCCCTGTCCACAGCAGCTGCTCTATCTACGGCAGAAGCATTAGTAAACTGAATTTTACAACGAGTTACAGCATATTGCACCCATTTTTCTGCCAAATAAACCGGCATATTATCAACAAATTTTTTGTTATTCTCTGTTTTTCTATCAATAAAGAATACTCCCCCACCTCTCCTAACCTTTTCACCTGAAGCTCCAACCATCTGGAAAGCTACATCAAAATTAGCTTTTGTTTGATCATAAGCTTCTTCCCAAATTCTTTTCTCTCGAATTCTTTGATCTCGCTCTCGAGGAGTTAATCCATCTTCGCGTACCCAAGCTTCGATTGCATGTGATAACTCTCCCCTACTCCTACCTTCTTTACCTACCAGCAAGGACTGAACGTGTCCTATTTGCACAGATCTTCTTAATTTGATAGAAAGTTTTTTAAGTTCGCTTTCATCTAAATCTTTATATCTTAGATAATTAGCGATATGTGTGTCGCCTGTATCAAAATTTTCATATAAACCCTTAAAATCTTTTTTCGTCTGATGTATCCCTATTCTCTCCTGATTAGCTTTAAAATACTTGATTCTTTCCTCTTCTGCTACTGGATCATTTAAAACCTTAACTGAATCAGGGTCGTTTGCAATAGACTTTAAGTCTCTTGGATCATAATCTTTAAGTACTACACCCATACCTTCCTCAATTAGGATATTTTTTATCTCATTATGAAGATAGTGTTGAGTTATTGTGTCACTTAATAATTGTCCCCTTGAACCTCCTGTGTTATGCAACAGTGTGACGCGTCGATCATTATCGAACTTCCACAAGAAAGCTCCAACCTGTCCATTACCAGATCTTGCCAACCTTACCCATCTTTGAGGACCTTCATGTAAAGACATAGCCATCATAAACTGGTTGAAACTTTTGGGATTGTAAGTTTCGGCTGAATAATCAGCTCCAAAAATAAAACCATGAGCCTCCATTTCAACTCTCAAATTTTCCATAAACTCAGACTCTACAACCCCAGCTTGTTCCTGTTGGCTTCCTATCTGACCTAGGGCATCTTTAAAATTCTCAAAATGTTGATAAAGATCATCCGGAGATTTACCAACTGACCCTTTTGTTATCATCTGCAAAAAACTATCAGCAGCTTTGCGAAACTGTTGCTCGTTCCTAGCCAAAACCTCATACATTTTTGGGTAGTGACCAGGACGCCAATACGTCTCTTTGTCTTCATCAGTTAAATCAGTCCCTTCCTTAAAACTAAATTCTCCTTCTCTAGCAGAGGGTTCCTCTCCACCGAGAAATTGTGCAAATTGGTGAAAGGTTCGATTAGCATACGCTTCAGCAAGCCCAGCTAATTTCATATGGTCAACTTCAGGTTTTGTTCGTTGTGTCATAAAAAAACCATCTACAAACTTTTTTGCTTTTTCAACATTTTCTATCATATCCACTTCGGCTTGTTCTCGTGATATTTTTCCTGTGGTGAATCGGTTATAAGTTACTTTAAAAATAGCTTCCCCTATTTGTAATATACCCAGACCTCTGCCTTCAAAAAAATAGGTTGCCAGATCTGCTTCAACTGCCTCTAAATCTGTGTCTGCAGTCGGTTTTAGGTATTCTTCCCATAGTTGAGTTACTGATTTTTCAGGAAGCACATCTGGACGTGGACCAAGTTCGCGATGAATAGCTGCTTCTTTTTCTTTCGCAAGCCTGGCCATATTCTCTGCCATTTCTGCATAAACATGTTCTTGGTCCCAGGGATCTTTTACATCTCTATCGTTTCTTATTTTTCTAAGACCGCGTGAGTAGTTTTTAAGATCTGCATATAGCTGATCCAAATATGTACCAGTTCTTTCGTTATATATACGGCGGTGACTCTCTAGGTATTCTCGGTTGAGAAGGCTATCTGTAACTTTCAATTTATATCTTTCGGTATAAGATATTTCAGGATTAGCTTCTAGCCTAATAATCTCTTTAACAATTGCCCTACCTCTTTCTGGACTAATCTCATATTCTGGGTTTCTTGGTCCTTCTGGGCCTCTTGGCCCATCTTCATCGCTTCCTTCGTCACCGTCATATTCATCATCATTTCCACCTGCTTGCTCTGCACTTCTCTCTGAATGATCCACAGCTTCATCTTCTGGCTGTTCACCACGCATTTGTTGTAGTAATAAGTCTATTTCTTGGCGAAATTCTTGTGGATCTAACTCTGCTTGTACCCCCTGCAGATCTTCTACTGTATAATCATTCGCTAGAAACAATTCAACTTCTTCGGGAGTAAGATCGAGGTCAGATAAATCAGGTAATGCTTGATCGGGCTGACTGGGTTGAGATTGTTCTCTTCTACCTAGTCTACCTACCCAATCCCGTAGATTTCGGACTCCTTCAGGAATTTTAGAACCAGGAGGTAATATTTCTCCGGTTACCGGAGTAGCTGATGGTTGTTCTGGTTCTTCTGCTCGCGAATTCTCTTCAGCCTCAGCTTCCTTCTGACGTTTTGCTTCTATTCTATCATTTACTGCTTCAAGAAATTCTGATCCATAACTGTCCGCTGCTGCCCTGATTGTCTCAACAGTATCACCATGAGTTAAAAGAAACTCTATCTGTTCACTATTAAGTTTTAAATCAGATAAACCGGCGGCTGCTGACTCAATTGGGGTAGGCTGCCCTTCCTGCATTTGCTTTGTTGAGTTTTCTAATTCTTTTTTTTCATCCTCACGTATATTGGCTTGCTGTGAATCTGATAACGCTGACTCCCTTACAGGAATAAGGGGAGCTTCTGGATCTTTTGGATGCGGATAAGCATCAGGAAGTATTTGGCGTGCTACTTCTATTCCCTTTGGGGGAGCTAATGGAGACTTCCATGATTCAATACTAGGCCCTTTTCCTCTGTTAGGTGAGGAGCCCCCATCATTTGGTGGTGTTGGTTCTGCCATATTTTCTGGTGTCATTTTTAGTTTACGGCTTCTTAGGAGAAGCTGTCAAATCCTTGTCTTGGCCACCTAGATAGAGAACGGTTGTCCTCCTTTCTCAAGATAGCTTTTAATATAAGCTGAGGGAGTCTGGTAATGCAAGGAGTGATGATATCTTTTCTG
>Ga0209515_10001951_pt1 | contig 32826 bp, 11 predicted proteins | sample Subgroupgradi54m_FD_187454 | JGI IMG/M metagenome (GOLD analysis project Ga0209515, IMG submission 187454) | Subsurface groundwater microbial communities from S. Glens Falls, New York, USA - GMW60B uncontaminated upgradient, 5.4 m (SPAdes)... ... | reverse complement strand
ACCGACCAACCTTTTTTCACGCAGAAACCTATGGGATTGGCTGAACGCGCCGTTTCGAGCTTCGAGTTTATCCCCGCCGAAGGCCATTCAGTACGAACTGGCGTTCGGCTAATTTAGACAGCTATGATCTCGTATAGGCAACTGCGGCTGTGCAGATCCAGTCGCAAAGCTAAGATATTGCCGTTTTACTAGAGGGCTCTTCAGGAGATGATACAAGTAGTCCGTACTAAACTTTTCCCCGGCGTTGCGAACTATCACCATACCGGAATTTATCCGAATGTGCTCATAGGGAATATGCTTATGGTAATATGCGATATTGCCTACCGTTCCGCGTGTTGTGAGAACAATGTCTCCCTTTTGCAATTTCCCTTTTCGTAATAACTGATCTCGTTCCTCGTTAATAAACTCGCACTCACCAAAATTAAAGTGTTCCGTAGGTACATTTTTGGTATTCAGAAAAAGACAAAAACCCTGTTTTTCGAATTCACTTTTGCTGGGGTAGTTTTTACCTCGATCGCCATCAATTATATTTATTGGTAAGTCCGCAATCGCCTCTGCGCCCCAGTCCTCAGGGATTCCGTCGATTTCTGTTCGTTTGAATTTTGTTTTATTCACGACTTTTAACGTGCCTTTCCAGTCTTGCCATGAATCTGAATAATCTCTTTATTCTTTCATCGTTGGAATGAAAAAACATGATGGCCAAATTGTAGACTTCGATTTCACACGATGTACCGTCAGCCAATTCAACCACCGCACGCTGATATTGAATCGGCGATCCGACCGCGGGATCGCCCCATTTACCGGAAAGCTCCGCAATTTTATCTAAATTAAAAATCTTTTGAACTTCCGGGGAGATTCCATCGCCTGTGAGGATAGTTTCCTCACAGGATGATTTTTCTTTGATGCTCTTTATCATGCCGGAGCGAAATATTACTTTCGCTATTTTTACATTACCCACGGAACCACCATCTTAGCCCGCGCCCGTTTTCTCCAACAGGCCCGGAAATACGTTCCAAACATGCCCGTCAGAAAGCTTTATCGAAGCGGTTTTCTTATTCAGCCTAATGATAACTCCCTGTCGGCTTTCTCCGTCCGGCCCGCGAAAAGACACCCTGTCGCTGATATTGAAATTAGCCATCAAGCATGTGCTTTTAGCCTGCGATATCAGTTTCAGCCGTTCAACGATGATCCGGTTAAGAAAAATCAGATCGTTTTCATTCAACTTTTTTATGGCCTCAACAGCGCTTTGCCGGTCAACAATTACCACGCGGTCATGATTCATTGAATCCCTCCCTCGTGAGCCGCTTTATCTTTTCTTTTTTTCTATATCCTTGGTCAACTCTTTCTCAATCTCCTTTATCGTCGGAAGGCTTGATTTAAGCTTTTTTGGCAATGAATGCGTTAGTTTATACTCCGACAGCCCGATTGGTTTATGAATGTCGCTCAAAGCGTATTCAGCGACCAATTTTTCACGGCTTTTGCATAGAAGAAGCCCGATTGTCGGCTGGTCGCCGGCTTGGCGTAACTGGCTGTCAATGGCTTTAATATAAAAATTGAGCTGACCGGCATTGGCCGGCTCAAAATCGCCGGTTTTCAGTTCGATAACCACATAACAATGCAGGTGAGCATGATAAAAAAGCAAATCGATGAAAAACTCCCTGGTTCCGACCTGAACGGGAACCTGCCTGCCGACAAAGGAAAAACCCGCGCCCAGTTCCAATAAAAATTGCGTAACATGATTAATCAAAGCAGTTTCGAGATCGCGTTCGTCGTAGCTTTTTCTCATGCTTAAAAAATCAAAGATATAGGGGTCTTTGAGGGTTTGCGCCGCTAAATCTGACTGGGGTTTAGGCAAGGCGCGCGCGAAATTATGTACGGCTTTGCCATCACGTTTAAAAAGATCGCTTTCAATCTGGTGAACTAAGACACTGCGGCTCCAATTATATTTGATGGTATTTTGCGCATAATAAACGGCTTCGTTGATATCTTTGCATTTTGCGATAATTACAAGGTTATGCCCCCATGGGATTCTCGTGATTTGTGCGAAAACCCTATCCGAAGGCAATTGCGAAACAGGTTGTTTCGCAATTTGGTTGTAGAATAAATACCATTGCCGGATAAGCTCAAGGTTCCGCTTTGAAAAGCCTTTCATATCAGGAAATTCTGTCATCAAATCTTTGCTAAGCCGAAGCAAAAAACCGTCGCCCCATTTCGCCTTTTTTTGTTTGATGACGATGTCCGCGCCAATATCCCAATAAAGCGTTAGCAATTCCGTACTAACATTCAGGGCCGCTTTGATCTGAGCGCTGCGGACTCTTCCTTTGATATCCGCAAGCCACACTTTATATTCTTTATCAAAAACTAGATTAGACTTCATATCCCAACCCCTTGAGATTCTTTTTGATCTCGATTTCAAGCTGAGCAGATTTCTTGAATTGACCGGACATCTCGGCCGTAAGCCGCTTCATCTTTTCGTCGAACACTTCACCATCCTCTTCCTGAACTTCCGTACCCACATAACGACCGGGCGTCAGTATATGACCGTGTTTTCTGATCTCATCAAGCTTGGCTGCTTTACAGAATCCGGCAATATCGGAGTATTTACACCCCCTACCCTTCGATGAGCTTGGGACTTCGCCGCGCCAGGCGTGGTAGGCGTAGGCAATTTTGGCGATATCGTCGTCCGTCAGGTCTCGATGACGGCGGTCAATCATCGATCCCATATTGCGGGCATCGATAAAGAGAATCTGGCCGCGCCGGTCGCGGAACTTGTGATTCTTCTTGTCGCGCGCGACAAACCAAAGGCAAACCGGAATCATCGTGTTATAAAAAAGCTGTGAGGGTAGCGAGATCATGCAATCCACAAGGTCCGCTTCAACGATACCTTTTCGGATCTCTCCCTCGCCGGAGGTATTGGAGGACATGGAACCATTGGCCATCACGAAGCCAGCGGTACCGGTGGTCGAAAGGTGATGAATAAAGTGCTGAATCCAAGCGAAGTTGGCGTTGCCGATCGGAGGAGTGCCAAACTTCCAGCGGGCGTCTTCGCGCAACATCTCACCCTTCCAGTCGCTGTCGTTAAACGGCGGGTTGGCGATAACAAAATCGGCTTTAAGGTCTTTATGGGCATCATTTAAGAAACTGCCTTCATTGTTCCATTGAATATTTGCATCGATTCCACGAATTGCGAGATTCATTTTGCAAAGACGCCATGTGGTCTGATTGGATTCCTGCCCGTAGACAGAAATATCACCGATCCGCCCGCCGCGAGCTTCAACAAACTTTTCGCTTTGAACGAACATACCGCCTGACCCACAGCAAGGATCAAATACCCTGCCTTTGTATGGCTCGATCATTTCGACCAGCAGTTTCACAATGCATCGCGCCGTATAAAATTGCCCGCCTTTTTTGCCCTCGGCATCAGCAAACTGGCCAAGGAAGTACTCATACACACGACCTAAAATGTCTTTGCTTCGATTTTCTTTATCACCCAGTCCGATAGTGCCAATAAGGTCAATAAGCTCGCCCAAACGTTGTTTATCCAAAGCCGGACGAGCGTAGTTCTTCGACAAAACGCCTTTAAGAATGGCGTTGTCTTTCTCAATCTCGTCCATTGCATCGTCAATAAGTTTTCCAATGGTCGGTTGTTTGGCATTTTTTTGCAGATAATCCCAGCGAGCCTTTTTAGGAACGTAGAAAATGTTTTCGGCTTTGTATTCATCTGCATCTTCCGGGTCAGCGCCCTTCGTTCGAGAGAGCTTGTCATAAAGCTCCCGGAAAGCGTCCGAGATATATTTCAAAAATATCAGACCAAGAACAACATGCTTGTACTCAGCGGCGTCCATGTTGTTGCGAAGCTTATCTGCCGTCTGCCAAAGTTTTCTCTCAAAACTCGAATCGTCGTTTCTGTTTTTTAATTTTGTCATTTTAAGACATTACCCCATTTATTACCCTATTCGAATCCGCCATTACCTTATTCACTTTTTGTTAAAGAAATTCATGCTTTTTGTTTTCCGGGTTTTTGTTTCAATCCTTCGACCTTGCTCAGGATTGACCCTGAGCTTGTCGAACGGGTCAAAAACTTCTCAAGGTGATATTGCTGGATCTTGCCGGGCTTGCACTTGCCATTGAGCCAGCGATTGACGGTGGCGAAAGCCACGCCCAGCTCCCTGGCAAGGTCGACTTGGGAAATCTGTTTTCGAGGCGGTATTCTTCGAGTCTTTGGACTATTTCCATAATATGACAACTTATAACATTCTAGGGTTTAAAGGTCAATTAAAACCTCGAGAGGAAATTTTGCGGGGATTTTTCCGCATCCGGATGCAAATTGGAAGGACCCGTCAACCATCTTACCATTGTTGTATATGTCCTGGCTCTGATCCGTTTGATGCTCGGGCGGTGATTTACTTGATGCCTCATCCGTTTTCCTCTTTTTAAACGCTTCCCTCGCCACCGCTGCACTCACAGTTGACGAGTTCGACGAGAGGACTTGCAAGCAATGGTAAGCTACGCCGTGACCAGCGGGTGCGGGGCATGTTATACTCGTACAACTTATGAAAATTCTCGTGTTTGGAGCGGGAGGGATTGGGAGTGTGCTCGGCGGATTCCTGGCGCGGATGGGGCATGAGGTGTCGCTTTTGGGACGGCCATGGCACATGGATGCCATTGAAAGAGAAGGGCTTGTGGTAACGGGACTCTGGGGTGATTACCGCATTAAGGCGTTTGAGCTTTACCGCAACATCGAAGAAATTTATAAGAAAAAGCCCAGGTTCGATCTGATTCTTCTTACCGTAAAATCCTTCGACACGCGTCAAGCCGTTGGGGAACTTTTGCCTTTAATGAGCGAGAACACGGCGCTTGTTTCATTCCAGAATGGCCTGGGAAATATTGAAACGATTTTGGAAAAAATAACGTCGGAGCAATTTCTAGCGGGCCGCGTGATCTTCGGGGCGGAATGTGAGCCTGGCCGCGTGCGCGTCACCGTTTCAGCCGATAAAATCGTGCTTGGCGCATTGCCGGGTGTGACGCCAAAAATGAGCGTCCACGTTGTGGCGCATCTTTTCAATTTAAGCAAACTGGAAACCCAAGCCGTCCCGAATATTTTGACTTATATCTGGTCGAAGGTGATTTATAACTGCGCCTTAAACGGCATCTGCACGATTTTCGAAATGCCTTATGGAAATATTTTATTGAAAGAAGACACGCGTGAGTGGATGAAAAATATTGTGCGCGAATGCTACGCCGTCGGGATGAAAACGGGCGTGTCGCTTGATCCGCTGGCGCCCGAGGCTTACATTGATTTACTCATCAAAAAATTGATTCCCAGCACCGCCTCGTACACTCCTTCGATGCTTCAGGACATCCGAAAAAAGAAACGCATCGACCTTGATGCTTTAAATGGCGCGATCTGCCGCATGGGGACTCAAATGAGTGTACCTACGCCGGCTAATCAAAAAATTATCAATGAGGTTTTGAAGAAATCTTCTTAGAGTTTTTGTTGAGCCAATGGGAGATCTCTTTCCAGTCAGACCGATTCTCGATAGCCTTGATGAGAAATTTGTAGATTTCGTCAGAGTTTGGAATTAGATCCCAGCCATTGGCGAGCAAAGTCAAATGGCATGCGGCAAACGCGATTCTCTTGTTGCCATCGACGAACGGATGATTGAAAAGAAGTGAGTGGCAAAGAGCGGCTGTCTTATCGAATAGAGTGGGGTAGGCATCTTCACCAAACACCACAGCTTGCGGCCTATGGATAGCTGATTCGAGAAGTCCTTGATCGCGGATGCCCGTCGAGCCTCCGTATTTTTTCAATAGTTCATCGTGAATCTTGACAATTTCCTCGAGACTGGGGTATGTCACTTAGCCAGTTTCCGATAAAGCTCGTCATAGCGCTCCATGCTTTTACCCAAGAGGGACAAAAAAGTGTCCGCGGCTTTTTCGTGACCCACCGAAATTTCCACTTTTTCAAAATGCTCTCTCAAAAGGTAGATAGCCTTCTCCGTGAGATGGCCTTTCGTGGTATGGAGTTTTTCGGTCAGCTGGTTCAACACTTCGTAAGCTTTTTGGTCAATTCTAGCGTTCAGTTGATGTGTTTTCATAAGACCTCCTCTTGCTAGAAGTATATAACAAAAAGAAAGCAAATGCAAGCAACAATACCGTTTAGCATTTTAGCACATACCGATAAGCGGTATCTATACGTCTTTGATCCCAAAATCTTAAGAAAATTCGAAGAAAGGCTAAAAATCTAAAACAAGCATAAGCAATTAAGTATTAACAAAATAGGACATTTTTATTTAGTTAAATGCAGGACGGTTCTATTGAGTTAGAAAATTTTGGACCGTACAATTTGCTACTTTTCTAGACCTCAGGCATAATTTACCTACCGATTTGCCCCTTAAAACTTTTATACCTCAGGGAGTTTTATTTTTGGTTTATCCTAGTCTTTTGATAAGAAAAAGAGTAAGTTCCGCCAGATTTTTCGGCGGATCCCTGCCCGTCCCTGCCCTGCCGGCAGGCGGGCGGCAGGCGGGCGCCGCGCTTTGTGGCGGACATTTCTTCCTCCGGGCCATCTCGGCCGTTCTAGTTCTCGCCTTTGTGGCGCAGGACATTGCCTCCGCCGCGCCTGACATTACGAAAATGGATCTTGGATTGTGGATGGTGCCTGCCTGCCGCCCGCCTGCCGGCAGGGCAGGGACAGGCAGGGATAATGGATGGTGGAGAAAAACAAAGAAAAGAAAATTTAGCTTGGGCCAGAAAACTATTACCTCCCATTCCAGAATCCGTAGCCACGATTGAAGACGCCTGGCAAGCCCCAGAAAACGGCGTTGAAAAGTTAAAAAGTTTAAAGGTTGAAAAGAATGCTGAGAATGATTTTAACCTTTTAACTTTTAAACCTTTTAACCGTAGTCCTGGTAGGCTTGTTTATTTAATCCAGGACGCCCATACGAATGAATCGGCGCAAATCAACATCGCCAAAACTCTGGATATTCTACTAAGTTCGGAGTTAGGAGTTCGGAGTTCGGAAAAAAAATTTACGTCTCCCAGCCCCGACCCCCCTACTCCGAACTATGTATTTCTCGAAGCAGGGTTTGGCGACGATTCTCTGTCGTTTTTAAGGCGGTATGCGAACCCGGAAAAAAGAAAAGTCGTAGCGATGTCCTTTTTGGCGAAAGGTTACATTCAAGGCCCGGATTATTTGGATCTCACCTCTGAACACCATTTCAAGCTTTGGGGTGTGGAGAATAAGGCGCTTTATTTTAAAGGCCTCGGGCTTTACAAAATTCTTCGCGACAAGAGAGAAGCGCTCAACACCTCTCTCGACAAAGTTTACCGCGCGATAAAAAGCTTGAAGGGGAAAATATACGGCCAGGCGCTTTTGTCGTTTGATGAAAAAAGACAGGCCTTTTTAAAAAATGATATTTCGCTCACCGATTATTTCGACGTTCTTGTCAAAGCATTGAAGAAACTTGCGATTCCGATCGAATTTTTCCCGCATGTCGCGGCGCTTCAAAAAATAAAAGACAAAGAATCGAAGATTGATTTTAAGGCCGCGAATGAAGAACAGGCGCGCGCGCTCGAGTCGCTTGCCCCGGAGGATCAGAAAATTCTGGCGCAAAGCCGGAATTCGCCTTCGAAGCTCGATTCGCAGGACCACAAAAAACAAAATGCGTTTTATGCGTTGTTGGAAGAGAAGATCACCTCTTCCGTCATTGCGAGGAGCCCAAAGGGCGACGAAGCAATCTCCTCTAGGAGATCGCCACGCTCGCTTCGCTCGCTCGCGATGACAGAGTTCCCCAATCTTCTCAAATATATCGATTACCTGAAAGAAGTCCAAAAGTTGGACTCCAAAGCGCTTCTGGATGAACAGCAAGTGCTGGAGCAAACTATTTTCAATCATTTAGCCGAGTCCAAAGACGAGGCGATGCTGGTTCAAAGCTCAAAGTCCCTGGAGACTTTGAGGAAACTTTTCAATTTAACGCTCACCACCGACGAGTTTGAAGCGATCTCGCGCGATCCGAACGCTTTTGATCTTTTGAAGATAGAGGGATTCTTAAACCGCAAGATCATGGACCTCGAAAGCCATTATGAGGACGCGCTTTTTTGGGACAAAGATTATGAAGAGACGTTCAATACGGCGAAGACGTTTTATTCTTTGACGCTCGAAAGAGACGAGGCGTTTGTGAGAAACGTGCTCGAAAAACTTGAGGAACGGCAAAGCGCAGAGAGCATAGCGCATGGCAAAGACACGCACTCTGCGCTTAGCGCTATGCCCTATGCTAATGTGGCGATTCTCGTCACCGGAGGCTTCCACACCGTGCATTTAAAACAACTCTTGAAGGGGAAAAATATTTCCTATGTAGTCGTGTGCCCGCAAGTTCTCTACGAGACGAATCAGAAGAGATATGAAGATTTGCTGTTGGGCCCAATTTCCGGATCTCTAGGAAAAAAATCAAAAGTGAACGCCGATCACTGGTCTGTAGAACCGGCGCATGACTTGGAAGTCGTGCAAAACGGCGCTCGCTTGAGCGTGCTTGGGATGCTGGAGAGGGAATTGGGGGCAGAAGGCGCGGGCCAAGGTCAGGCCTCTGGTTCCATTTTCGAGCGGAGGCCTGACCTTAGAGCCTCGGCCGGAACCCCGCCGACTGGCGGGGCCCGGCTGGCGCAAACAAACCTCTCTTCTTTGGTTGACCGTATTCACCGATCCTCGGTAGCAGTGATAGCGTCACAGGGTATAGAGGCACACGGTTCAGGCACCGTGGTCGCAAGAAATAGAGACACCGCGTACGTTTTGACGACCCGGCACCTGTTGAACCCCGTTGGTAAGGATCATCCCGCGGACCTTATTTCAGCGGAAGAAGTCGTTGCCAACCAAGATCGATTTCTACTAGGCGTTTGGCCGGGTATGCTTAATTCACCTCTTTTACAGGCCAAACTTCATTATTTGGATCCTCAATCTGAATTCACTCTTCTTAAAGTTCAGGACACGGAAAACAGGCTGATTCCCTATCCCAAGATTCTGAAAAGGACCCTTTCCAGTTCTGGTGATGACGAAGCATTGCTTGGCGGCTTCCAGGGTATAGATCGCCATTTTATCGTTTCTCTTATGCCGGTAGGGCTCTCTTTTGGGGAGGAGCTGATATTTGGCATGATGGGGCAGGAAGGTCCCGTCTCCGTCTTCACTTACCTACGTCAGCTGGAAGATTTTCTTGGATTGAGCGGAGGAGGCGTTTTTCATGCCGCCACGGGAGTTTTTTTCGGGATGATCACCTCTGGCATGATGGGGATCGACCTTGTGAAGGGTCTTCGAGTGACCCGATCCCAGATTCACAGGGCCATACGTGCTGGCATTTCAAACATCCTCGGCGCTCGTATGGCTGAAGGTTTAACCGAAAAAGAGAGCGGTTGGAGCTTATGGAATAAACTCATAAAAACTGCGACGTGGATGGGGTGGGCCTTGTTGACCGAGACTCTTGAATCAAATCGTCGGACCAAGCTCCAACAATATTTTCAAGTGCTCAAGCCATACATTCAAGCGGGAAAAATTAATTATTTTGAAACGGGCCAACTCTTGATGGCCCTCATAGGCGACAAGCCCATGACCATTAAAAATCTTCAGGGTATCCTGCTGGGCTATCCTCTGAGTATCCTCATTCATTACTTCAAGGCAGGCGCGTATGGCTTCGCGGATATTCTTACGTACTTTGGCCAACGTGGTCCCTTGGCTTACACAGCCAGGTATGGCGGGGCATTCAGCCACGAATCCAGAGACTTCACCCGGACGTATCAGAATGGCATATTTCACGCAGTAGTTTCTCCCTTACGGAACAATAACACGGTATCCCCCTGGAGTCAAGCCGCCGCGCGGCTCGCGGGAACGAAAAAAAATCGGAGCTCGGGGTTAAAAACCGAAGGATGGGTTGCTAGTGGGCGTGCTTTTTATTCTGACCACGCCGGCCAAAATACACGATGGCTACAGACCCTACGAGAATTACTATCAGGGCTAAAATGGCTTCCATTATTCGTCACCTCTTTTATTGGGATACATCCAAATACCAGCGAATATCATAACCACACTCAAGATACTGACAGCCACTCGCCAAAAAACTGGGAACTTCTCGAAAAAATAGCTCGCAAGATCAAGGACAACCACGGCCTTTCCTACGTCCACCGTCGTCTTCGCGATGAATTCTATTTTGTTCTCGGATATTTTGGTCATCCAATTGGACTGTATCATGATCAGGGTGGCCTGTCAAGCCGACCTGGTAAACCTGCTTCCGCCGCGCGGTTGGCGGTTTTAAAGAAGACCCTGCTTGTTATCGCTACTCTTGGCTTGAGTGGCTTCGGCGCAGCGTGGATGATGAATTGGGTGGATTCTCGCAAAAACGCCGCAAGGCAAGAATCCATGATTCGGGAAATGGAAGGCCAGGTTTCTGTGCACCGGCTGATTGAGATCATTCAGAATCCGGGCTACGGCGATGAGGTTTTGCTCCGCATCCGTGCGATCCAAAAACTCCCCGACGCGGCAGAGAAAGAAGACGGTGAAGCCGCCCGCCGCGCCGCGAAGATTCTCGGCGATCTCCTGGAGAGGTTCTTGGAGAGGGATTTTGATCACGTTTCGCCGTTGGTGGCCCGTCAAGCGGTACAATCTCTGAGCCGGTTCTATAAGATTCCATGGGTTCCCGACTTTCTCGCCCGAGTCGCTAAAGATACCAGATCAGAGGAAGTCAAAAACGCGGCGCTTGATTTTGTTCACGGGTATATCGCCCGTGAGGTGGACCGCGTCCCTTCGCTGGCCGATCTCATTCCCATTCTCGAAAATATCAACTACAGCCCTCTCGGGGCCGCGCATGTGGATTATAGCCGCGCCCTTCTTGCCAGAAGGATTCCTGGGTTGGTTAAGTCAGCCGAGAATCGTAAAGAAGCTATTAAGATTTTGATCGGTATTTTGAAAGGTTTCTCGAATCAGAAAACGTTGGATTACTCGACTCCGCCCGCCCTGGCCACAGCCGCCGCCGAAAGTCTCGGTGAACTCGGTGCCGTGAATGCCAAGGAGGTCCTGACATGGCTCAAGAACTACTCCAACGTGCGCGATGTTAAACAAGCGGCCCAGACCGCTTTGGATAAAATCGCCGAATTGAATCCTAACGGCGCGAGGCTGGCGGTGGAAAGACCGACGACAGAAGACAGAAAGCCGACAACAGAAAAATCTCCTCCGCCCTCCGCCCTCCGCCATCTGTAATAACAGGCGCCCGGCTGGCGGAGACAAATAGAAATAGAACTTTACCGGGTGGATCGGAAAACAGACTTGGACAAGCCCGACTGCCGGATCATGGAGTTGAGGAGCCACCCGGAGAAGACATCAATGCTCGTGTCCACGGTAACAAGGCGCCGAAACCCACCGGCAGCGCCTTCCCATTGTTGGTGGGAACCGGCTTGTCGCTTGAGTCTAAATCCGGAACTCTGAAGAGTATGGACGAATTCTCGCTGGCTAAGGGCAAACCTACCCAACGGGGTGGATGGCCAGGCGCTGGGGAATCACTTGCTCCTGGAAGATCTGTACTTTCTGGCCGAGGTTACGAAGAAAACGTCCGGACTGGACCAGGAGAAACACCCGGTAATAATCCAACCATATCTGAGGGGGAGCCGAGCGGGGGAAAAGGTTTTGGACATTCTCCGGATCAAGGCTCTGGAGATAGCCTGCCAAACACTCCTCCATTTTCTGGCGGACTTCGGAAAGGGAATTTCCCTGGACAGCCAAATCCAGCTCCAGACAATGACCGATATAGTGATCCGCTTCAGGTCGGGCGTAGCAACGAAGCAGAGTTGGGTACTTTTTCATATCCTTTTTCCTCTCGCTTATCAAAGTTACCATTGCCTTCTCCTTTTGTCAATAACACCGCTTCCGCCGCGCGGATGGCGAATTCTCTTCCGATTGTTGATTCGTGGGCGAAGGCCCGTGAACTTGTCAGGCAAGCGCCTAAGATTGATTATCTCTGGACGATCCGGCACCCGGACGAAGGAGAACCGGCGGTGTATCAAGGTGTGTCCCATGAACAGAAGACGGAGGAAGTATTCCTAAAAAGGATTTTGCCGGTCGAAAGATGGGAAGGACCCTTGGGAGCTGTCTATCGGGCGATTCGCCCTTGGAAACCAGGTCAGGTTGGCATTGTCTTCGAGTTGGCGGGCGAATCGGCCAGAAACTATTATGGCGTTACTTTTCATGGCGCGACTCCACAGTCTCCCGTGTGGCTTTACCATGTGAGCCGGGCTTGGTTGATTGCTTTTGATCAAGAATCCGATTTCAATGACAAACGAGCCCGAATCGTCGAAGTGACCTTTCCCGGCATGGCCTCGGCGCTTTCGTCCTTATTGGAGGGTCCTTACTCCCTGGAGAGAAAAACAGACGAAACGTTTGTTGCCGTGGGCATGGAGATACGCCGTATCGCCTGGATTCTCTCAGCCCAGGCAAGAGACAATCTGGACCGCATGTTAAATTATGCGGATTGGATTCCCAGAAGCATCTTAGACCCCTTAGAAGACCTGCGGTTTATTCTAGAGTATCCCGAAACGAACCAGGCGGAGCACGATTTTCTATTAGCCAGTCATCTTATTGCCGTGGAGAATCTTGTTGATGTTGTCAGGGGGCATAAATCCATTCAACCCCGCATTAAGCAGCTGCTTCTTGCTGACGGCGGTCCGATTAATCGGGCGATCGAGATTTTTAGAGAATATAAAAAGATATTTGATACCGATGGGCCCTCCGCCGCGCGGCTGGCGGGCAGGCCTGAAAGTGTTTTCATACAGAATGTCTTGTTTTCCGATGCGGGGGTGCTCTCGGTGTCTCGATTGAACGTCGGGAGAGAGCGACAGCATAAGCATGTTGTGATGACAGCGGATGACCTTGTGGCGCTGTTCATGGGATATGGCGCAAAAGATATTAAAAAACAAAGTGACACGCAGGTCAAGATCAGGACCCGCCCTGGGCGCGGTTGGGCGGCGGCGAGTCTAGTCGATCTCGGTAACCATGAATTTATTAGGAGTATCGTTGCAGCATTAAGTCATCAAGAAGTGACCATGCTGCGTGGAGGCCCTCAAGAAAGATTCTGGAGTATTGACATCGGCTCAAGCCATCACACGGTAACCACCGTCGATGATCTTGTGGTATTGCTTAAAAGCTGCGGGGTGAAAGGCGTAAGAAGACTGAACGAAAATGTGGCCGAGATCCGTCACGCGAAATTCAAGATGGTTGTTAGCCTGGACAACCCTTTTGACATACTTGCCGCGCTGCAAAAGTTTGCGGTCTCGCATGATTTGGAGTTTATCCAAAAGGGTGACAAGGCCGGGGTGATTGAGGCTCTAAGAAAATTTATCCCACCCGATGACGTGATTGATAGGGTTATTGTGCAAAGACAGGAGAAAGAGGTTTACAGCGTGCAAGTAAAGGGTCTTCGGCGCAGCATGGCACAGGACGCGAAATCGGATCAAGAGGCTGTGCTGAAGGCGATCGAAAAAGGTTATTTGTTTCTCCCGGAGGATTCCTATTACGAAGTGTATTTTGATACGAAGAACAAGAATATCATCATAAGACACGCCGCCGCGCCTGCCCGTCCGGCAGCCGGGCGGCTTTCTGCTTCGCCGAAAGCTTCGCAGAACGAGGGCGGAGTCGTAATTCCGGGGACACGTACCTCCAAAAGGTACATGTCCCCGAAGCTCCATGAATACGGCGAGATTTCTCGCTTCGCTCGAAATGACATTAGGCTTCGTGCGTTTCTTATCCGTGTTTATCAGACAAATCCGCGTGCTTTTTTAAATCAGGATTTGTTGCCTATGGAGATTGTCGGAGAAAGTGTCCTTGTGCCGCTTTTTGCCGTGGGCGGCGAAAAATCGCCGGAGGGGAATATTCGCTTGTCGCTTCTTTACGAAGGTGAAGAAATATTTGTTGTCGAGGATTTGAGTTATAAATCCATGGATGCCTTCGGCCGGACAGATAAAGAGGGGCTTCGTGCCGATCAAGGCTATGAGGCGATCCTTCGCGCGGCGGCGCGGAGGTTTAACGCCGTGTTTGGCGATACCAAAGATTATTCCAAAAATTCCGGAGTCGTGGAAGTGAGTCTTTCGCAAGTGAACCAAGAGCTAAACGACGTAGAAGATAAGGAATTTAACAGGCTCGCTTCGCTTTTGTTCAAAGGTCTGGAGAGGCAAAGCGGAAAGTTTTATTTGAGCGGGGTAGAATCTTTACCGGCCAAGCGTAGACGATTCATTGAGGCCAGGTTGGCATCTCTCATCAAAGGGCGGGGCGGAAATGGCGCTATTGTCCGAAATCGTCCCGAGGGCGTGATTCTCACAAAGATTCATTTTGACGACGGCGTCTCGCAGGCCCTATTTCATCCGGATAAAGGAGAGACGGTTTTTTATCTCGCCGGTTTCCGGAATAATCAGATCCCCGATTTTGCCGTGGGTTTCCGGCTTGCCCAGGAGGCCAACCATTTTTATTCATCGCATGCGCTAAACGGACGAATTCCGACGCCGCAGGACTGGGGGGAAGCTTTCAATAAATTGATCGGCGATTTGTCCGAGAGCGTTTTACTAAAGGCAATTACGGAATTTTCCCAAAGCAGAATGAATCCCGTAAAGGCCACGGTTTTAAATCGAGCGATGACGGAAAAAAACACCGGCCGCGATGTGATTGGGCTTATTGTCTTGAGGCCGCTCCTGGCATTCCTCAATGACCGCTTAAAAGCGGCGCTTCGCATCCAACAGGTTGATTTTGCCGCTTAATGCAGTCTAATTTTAAATAGAAATGATCCAAAGTTTGTTGTTAATACACAAAATATTTTATTATCATGTTGACATTTCGTGATTCAACAGGTATATTTCTGCTACCTAAGTTCTTTTTAAAAACTGTGTGAGAAGTAAATTTTAGACTTTTGAAAAAGGCAACTCTTCCTTATATATACACGCAAGAATGGATACAAAGCGTTTTGAAAGTTCCGCTAGTTCATACGTCAAATACCGTTCTTAAAGCCATTGCGTTGGTTTTAGCAAATGCCTTTTTGTTGAACGAGTTCGCCTTCGGCGCCGTGGGGCTTGCGCCCTCGGACCTCGCAATACTCCCTGTTCCGCTTTTCAGCTTTAAGCTCCCGATCTCCGTCGCCGTGGTGGAAGACCACCTGAAAGTCAATCCTTCTCAGAAAAGCATCGTTCTCCTGCAGGACGCGCACACCAACGAGTCGGGTCAGCTCAATATCGCCAAGGCCATTGATCTCATTATCAAAAAAGAAAAGATCCGCACCGTGTTCGTCGAGGCGGGCTTCGACGACGTGTCGCTCACATCCTTGAAAGACAAGGCGCCGCTTGAAAAAAGAAGGCGCGTGGCGTTGTCGTATCTTAAACAAGGCGAGCTCTCCGGCAGTGAATACCTGAATCTCACCTCGGAGGAAGACTTCACGCTTTGGGGCGTGGAGGACAAGGAGCTTTACTGGAAATCCATCGAGGTGTACCGCGCGATTGCCAAAGAACGGGAACGCTTTCAGGACTATCTGAGGAGAATCGAAACGACGATCGCGGCTTTGAAGCCCCTGGTTTTTAATCCCGCCTTGAATTCTTTTGACCGAAAGCATGAAGACTTCCTGAAAGAAAAAATCCCGCTCACCGATTATTTCACCGTTTTGGCCGACGAGGCCGGAAAACTCGGGCTCCCCATCGGTTATTACCCGCACCTGGAAGCTTTGTATGCTTTGAAGGAAAAGGAAAAATCGATTGATTTTAGAAAAGCCAATGAGGAAGAGCAAAAAGCCGCGGCAAGCCTTCCGAAGGAGGAGCTCGAAGAGCTTTTGGAAAACTCCGGTGAACACTCCGTTTCGAAACTGTACGGCAACGGCCGCCGGAATCAGGAGGCGTTTTATTGGCTCCTGAAGGAGAAATTGGAAAAAGGACGTCCGGCGATCAACCGGGTAACCAGCACCTATCCTGAACTTTCCAAATATTTCGATTATCTGACGGAGTCGAAGAAACTGGATCCCCGGCGGATCCTGGAGGAGGAAAGGCTTCTCGAAAAAGAGGTGTACGGCGCGCTGATCGGCACGGCCGACGAGCGCAAACTGCACGAGGCCTCAAAAAATCTGAGAAGCCTTCAAGCGCTTCTCAATCTGACACTCACGCCGGACGAATTCCATTCCTACGAAACGGATCCCAAGGCCTTTGACATCACGTCGATGACGGGCTTCCTCAATAAAAAGATCATGGACCTGAAAAATCATTACGAGCGCGTGGTGTTTTTGGAAAACGGCTATGAAGACATCGTGAAAAAATGCGGGGAGTTTTATTATCTCACGCTCCAAAGAGACATCGCGTTCATCCGCAACATGACGCGCAAAATGGACGAAGAGGCCCAGAAGAAAGCCATACTCATCACCGGCGGCTATCACAGTCCGAACGTCAAAGCGCTTTTGAAAGCCGCAAATATTTCCTACGTCTCAGTGTCGCCGCAGATTCTGCAGGAAACGAATTTGAAGCGGTATGAAAAACTATTGTTGAGTCAAATTCCTCCTGTCATTGCGAGGAGCGAAGCGACGAAGCAATCCCCCGGGAGATCGCCACGCGTCTCCGAATACGTCGGCGCTCGCGATGACAAATCGGATAAAATCGCGATTTGGGCGATCCGTGGCCGCACATCAAGCGATGCGGTGAACGCCACGCTTCGCGGCTGGAAAACATTTGTCGGCGACGTTGTGGTGCCGGGATTGGAAACTGAGGGAAGAGTAGATTCGAGCTTTGTGAGGCGTGCTTCAGCGACTCTCGACAGCGGTCAGACGCTTCGATATTCCTTCGATGTCCGTTCTGGTCGCCATCGTAGATTTGATCGTGGAGGCGTCGCTCTTAAGGATCAAAACGTCGCTCTTAACAATCAAGACGTCGCGTCTAAAACTGGAAAAGGCGATCTCCAGCATGGAGACTTTCCCATCGAGCGTGTCCAATCTTCCAATAAGGCTTGGGATGTGCGAGACTTTCTCTTGCACATCGATCAACCCTTCACCAAAGTGATCGAATTTCTTACTCATCTCTTCCAGCATTACGTTATACCTGTGCTCGGGAGAGTACTCAGGATTTCCGGACGGCTTAGAGGGCTTTTTGGGCATGTGCGCAATCTACCACATCGTTCGAGGTTTGTCAATTTTTCTAGCATACCCCAGAGGAAGGCAACCGTAGAAATCGACGTATCTCGACCCTACGCCCGCGCCGCCGCGCCTGGCCTCCGAAACGCGCAGCGTGCAGGAGGGCGGTTGGCGGAAAACAACGGCGCTCTTTCAACTTTTCAACTTGTTAACTTTTTAACTGGCGCCAAAGGCGCTAACGCCGCGCGGCTGGCGGTTTCGGATCGGCGGCAGTTTTTAAAAACCGCGGCGAGCGGAACTATCGCAGCGGGGGTCGCAGTGTCAGGGATGGCTCCCGTTTTAGACGCAGTAGCAGCTCTGGACGCCTTGCAGCATGGCAACTCCATTGAGTATGCTTACGACAAGACCACCCAGGCCGCAAAAGTTATTCGAAATGGAAGGGTACTTGACCGGAAGGCGCACATCGGCGCTGTGGTTTACACTAATACCGGAAAAGAACACCCCAAGAATTCTGAATCCCGTCCGGCAGAACAATACGCAGCTCTTTTCGGCGAAAAAGAGCTTTTCGTCCAAGAAGGCAGCGTTGTGGCCCGTGATCCTGAGATCGCGGCTTTAAGCGCTGACCAGAAGGATCGTATTCGAAAAAAGACGGCGGGCGATGCCACCCGTATTAAAAGGTTGGGAGTGACCAATATTTTGACCCGTTATCTTTCCACAGATGATTCGGAACAGGTTGCCGCTGCCAAATCCTTATTTCAACGCTTGAAGCGCGACTATGGCATCGGCGTGACGGGCGGTCACTGGATCGGCGGCTTTGATAAGCCGGATGCGCCGCGTCTTGCAGGAAAGTCAGAAGACGATCAGCAAAAGGTTGGGGAAAGCGTCGAAAGATTTGTCGAAACTTATGCGGATGTGCTGGATGCGATCAATCTGGGGAATGAACTTAATTACAATAAATCTTTTCCTTTTGTCGATGAAGAGGAACTTATTGCCTATCAGGTGAGGATGGCCGCTCATGCCGTTCGGGCCCTGCGGCGTTTGAACGAGCAACGGGCCAAAGAAGGCAAGGGGCCTATTCAGATCCCCGTTTCCATAGGTTTCGGTGGGCTTACTGACAACCAGGCCAAGCTCGTCAAAAAATACAATGAGATCTGGGAGAAAGAACTTGGAGAAAAGCCCGTCAAGGCCATTGCCGCAAATCTCTATCCCAGCCTCAATCACAAAACCGGCAAATGGGGCGGTGACGTCTCCTTGATTGACCGCGCGGCCAAATCCGCCCAACTGGCAGAGCTACCTTTAATCATTCAAGAGATCAACATCCCCAACCAGACAGTTGACGGACAGTCCAATGCCCAGGCGCAGGTCAAGTTCTGGGAAGAAGTCATGAAAGCGGTCACCCGGAACCCAAACATTTTGCGCGTCACGGTATTTCAATGGGGTGATCAAGAATGGAAGATCGCTGAGACGAAAAATCCTGTTGAAGGCCATTATGGGCTAAGCCCGGAACTTGAACAAACGGGCCTCTTCTCAAACTGGGATTTGAGCGCCACGCAGGCTCCCAGCGGCCGCCGGCTTGCCTCCGAAGGCCATCCGGATAAGCTCGCATCCGTCGTTACTCCCATCGAATTGTCCGATGTCTATGGTTACAATCCGCAGAATTATTCAACCAACTTCAGGAAAGTTTCGAAAATGCCGGGATTCCCCGCAACTATTCGTGATGCGAAAAGTAAAGCGGAAAAGGGGTATGTCCTATTCGAGTTTACAGCCAAGGATACGCTGAATACATTCAAAGCAATCGTTCGGCAAGGGGATAAGCCCAACGAAAAAGACTATATCGTGAGCTTTACAAGGGATTCGAAAGACGGAAAGTGGTATGCGGATGATTCCAAAAAGAAAGCCACTTTTGTGATCGACGCGAAGAATAATGGGGAAACGGCAATTTCTTTAAACGATTTGGAAGCCTTTTTTGGCAATGAGGGGCCCTGGACCGAGTTTCATCTGAAACACGGGAAGAATGAAGGCAACGACGTGAATGAGAACCTGATCGGCAAACCCTCCGTAGGTTTATCCAAACCCGCCTCCGCGCGGCTGGCGGTGAATCGTCGTGGTTTCGTAATGGCAGTTGCCGGATTGGGTTTGGCTGCCACAGGCATTGCCCAAGCACCAGCCCAAGATACCAAGACCAAGACGAGCCGGTTTCCTGCTGCGGCCGGTCATCGCACTAATCTAAAGGTTTTAATCGACGAAGATCTCAATCTGATGGAGCGCGGTGGCGACGGAGACAAAAAATATCTCAATCACCTCAGAAAATTTGGTAATCAACCAGGCAATTTCAAGAAATTGCCTCAAAATGTCGGCGGATATGCGGAGGCGTATCTCACATTAAACTTCAAACAGCTGAGGCCATTCAAGAATTTTAAAGTGCTCGTACGGGGAGTGACGAACGATGGGAAAGAGAAAGACTATCTTCTCACGTTTTACCGAGATTCGGAAGAAGCAAAAATGTGGTTTGTGGACGGGGGCCCCGGTGTCCAAGGCACTATGCAGGTTGCGCCGAACGGTGATGACGTCGAAGTCGCGATTGAGGGCGCTCATCTTAAAAAGTTTTTCGGAGACAGCGGGCGTATCACCGAGATTCAAGTGAAACAGGGTATGAAGGAAGGCAATAAAGAGAATGAGAATATTACCCCGCCAAAAGTCGGCATTGCCAAACCCTCCGCCGCGCCTACCCGCCTTCCTTCTGGCGGGCGGTTGGCGGGATTTCATAAAGAAATTGAGTTGTTGGCCAATGCTTATCTTGATGAAGATCACAGTGTAACCATTCAAATCGATTCATCAGCCAGCAGACCTTGGTCTTTTGGTTATGGCCGAACGAGTGCGGAATATCTCTACCGAATTCCTCAGGAATTGGATGAGGCGCAAGCACGCCTTCTAGTTGATAGTATTTTCAAAGATGTTCCGTTGGGCGCCAGCGCCGATAAGGATGTGTTCGTCACGGAGATTTTTGGCAAAGGCGAAGCTGCCGCGCGGTTGGCCAAAAAACAGGTAAATGGTAAAAGGGGAATGGAGAATGGAGGCGATGCGCTCGTGCATCTCAATGGCGTGATGGAAATCGTCTCTAAGGTTACGCATATCTTCTTTCATGTCTTCACGCAAGGCGTCCATTTTTTCGTCTACGTTATCGATTTTGGAGTCCAGCTGGTTCATTTCAACCTCAATGGTGCCAAGCTTGCCCTTAATAAACTGAAGATCGGGCACAATAAGCTCCTGGACTATGCGCTTTACGGTATCGACAACGCCGGCCATAGTGAAACTCCTTTGCCCAAAGCCTATCATGCTGTTGTGCCTGTGTCAAGCACCCTTGCCGCGCGGTTGGCGGATCTGAACCGGATAGAAATCGAAGAGCCTGTCTCCGCTCTCGACCCAGCCTCTACGGTTCAAGTAAACATTCTTTCAGATCCGCGATTGGTTGATCTTGGGAATAATGGGACTCTGGCCGTCGACGATTACTTAGCTAAATATGAAGGTTCAGATCGAGGTGCTGTCGAAGGAGCATTCGACGTGCTGGTCAGGAGAGCCTTCTTTGGGCCGCCTAATGGACAGGAACACAGGTTTTCCAAAACCGAATCGGTTAGAAGCGCCGCCCGGCTGGCTCTTGATCCAGATACCCAGGCACGTCTTCATGCCGTGGCTTTGCGGGTCATCAAACCCTCAGGACAATTGACGGAGGCAGCCCTTCACACGCATTTGTATAACACAGCCAAAGCCATGGTCCCTTCCAATGGCGGTATCATGGCGGCCGATGAAAGTGTCGGCTCGATGCTTAAGTGGCTGGAGCCTTTTGGGCTTTCGAATGAAGGCGTCGAAGGCAAGAAGAACCGTCAGGCTGCACGCAGTATCATCGCTAGAGCCGCTAGGGGTCTGAAGCAAAGAGGCATTGACTCCATTATCCTAGATCGTGACACCTTCGACAACATCGACACAGAAACAGGCAAACGGCTCATTGACATGTTCAAGGAGGCCGGTATTTTAATCGGACTTAAAACCGACGCAGGCCTCATCGATGACCCGCAAAGTCTTCTTGTCGATAATCCGGATCCTAAGAAACGCGATGAAGGCCCGGTGCGTGTCGAGAAACTCCCTAAACCCAACAGTATTCCCGATCTGACGGGCCTGCTTGAGCAATTTGCCGACACAGGTATTGTGTTCACCAAGTGGCGGGTTGTCACCGCCACTGACGCCGCACACGGCCTGCCTCGCGAAGAAAATATCCGGGCGAACATGAAAATTCTTGCCCGATCAGCCAAAATGACACAGCTGGCCGGCCTAGTTCCTATCGTAGAACCAGAGGTTCTCTTTGACGGCGGGCACGATATAAATGCCAGTTACAATGCCAGTGTGCGTGCCATTCAAATCCTTTTTGAGGAATTAAAGAACGAAGGTGTTTGGCTTGATGGCATTGTGCTCAAGACCAGCATGGTGCTGTCTGGTAAAAGCCACCCCAAAGAAACTCGTGCTGATTCCCGGACTGTGGGTTACCAAACCCTAAAAGCTCTTCTTAAGTCCGTTCCCGGGGAAGTTCCCGCCATTGTATTCCTCTCAGGTGGGCAGGGGGATGATGAGGTAAACAAGAATCTAAACGCCGTGAGTTTAGCGAGACTGGACAACGCAACATTTGAAAGCACCCGTGATGAAGCTGTGAGGGAACTGGAAAGCGAAGGCAAAGATACAACGGCGCTTCGCGCGTTCACCCAAGAAACTCTTTGGGAAATCTCCTACTCTTTCGGTCGCGGACTTGTAGGTCCAGGCTACCGGATCACGGTCAATGACCCTGTAAGAGTGCCTCAGGCCGTCCAAGCCCTGTACCAAGCCGCTGAGATCACACAAAAAGCCAGAACAGGACATCTAGCGGCCGCGAGGTTGGCACAAGAACAGGAAAAAGGTAAAGGGTTAAAGGGAAATGGAAATGAAACCGGCCGTTCGCCTTTTACCATTTACCGTTCACCTAGCGGCGAAGCCGCTGGGGGGCGGTTGGCTAGTGATCGAAGCAATAGACCGACTGCAACCGCATCGGTGCCGGATGGGTGGACGCTAATCCGTTCAGAAGCGATTCCTTTGCTTTCCACCGCCGTCCACGAGCGTAGGCAGACACTTGGACCCATCGCCGGGATTCCGCGTAGCGCTGTCTTGGGGCTCCATGCCAGCGGCGCGGTGGGTAGTGATGACGCGCCACGGGTCGATAGGGTAGTCACGGATTCTTATCGAACACGTTTACAGACCGCCGCCAATCGGCTAAAAAGACCTGTGCTACATGTCAACGGCGAAGGGGCCAAAGATTATAAGGATCTCCTGGAGCTCAAGCAGGGCAGCCTGCTGAAAGGGGAGATTTTCGAGCCTGAAACGCTAAGAGGCGCTTTATGGAAGTGGCTTTATATAAAATTGCCAAAGTATTACTGGAGGTTTAGCCGCTGGGCGCGCGGAGAACATCTGCTCGTAGCATCCGATCCGGTGGATGGGACTTCGAACGCCGCAAAATTCAAAGGGCTAAAGGGTCAGGAGGGGAGGACCAGTTCTTTTCTCGCCGTCGGGGAAAATTTAGTACCGATCTCGGACGAATTGCGCGCGCTCGGCATTTCCTACAACGACATGGGCCGTGGAGTCGAGTTTGACCTTCGAGCGCATAAAGGTCCCGGGGAATTAGAAAAGGCGTTTGTGGAGTTTGTCAAAGAGTATTCCCGGAAAACGGAACTGCCGCCTGCCGAAATCACGATTCACCTTTCAGGTATTTTCGACAGCAAAGACGCTTCCAAAGATAGGCCTCATCACAAACTGGTCCGCGACATGCTAAGAGGTGATCCGGAATTGAAGGGGTTGAACATCGAAGTTTTTACGGCGGGCACCAACACTCCCCAGCTTCTTTCAGGCATGTACGCGGGCCACATCTATTTTGGCGCCGCCGGCTCCACGGAGACGTTCACAGTCGCCCAGGCGCTGGCGGGCATGAAAAAGAATGGCATTACCGGCGTCAAAGGCTCGGTTCAGATTATCTCGGAGAACACTTACTATGAGGTGGAAGAAGTGGACGGATACCACGAGAAGAAGAAAAAACCTGAAGAAGAAAAACCACCGAGGACGCGAACGAATCTGGACAATCGCAGCAAGTTTTCGAAAAGAGAAGTCGAACTTTTGAGAGCGGAGAAAAAACCCGGCACGGATGAGCGTTTTTATTCGGACGAGATGATAGAGCAGATCAGACAAGGCGACCATGCCTATAACCTTGACGATTTGCCGAAAGCCGCTTTGCAGAACACTCTTTATTTACCTACGGGTTATGAATTCAATACCACGACGGGGGTAATGCTCCGGGATGACCAGAACCCTTTCCTCAAGCCAGAGGTGACCATTCAGACGCTTCTCGTCGACGACCGTGGTGTTCGTATGCTCCGAGAGATCTTTGTACCTCTTCACTCCATTGCCCCGCCCGGCCATGATCGCATAGAAAACAGTGTTACAGCCGCGCGGCTCGCCACTGAAATAGACCCAGCCACTCAAGCACGCCTTCATGCGGTGGCTCTTCGAGTCATCAAGCCCTCCTCCGGGCTAAGCGTAGAAGACATTCATCAGCACTTAATTAAAACTTCCAAAGCAATGGTCCCTCCTAACGGTGGTGTCATGGCCGCCGATGAAAGCGTTGGCTCTATGCTCAAGTGGCTTGAACCTTTTGGACTCTCCAATGATGGCGCAAAAGGAAAGAGAAACCGACAAGCCGCACGCGGTATTATCGCTAAGGCCGCTCAAGGCCTAAAACTAAGAGGCATTCATTCGATTATCTTGGACCGGGATACTTTTGACAACACCGATCCAGAAACGGGCAAACTCTTGATAGACATGTTTAAGGAAGCAGGCATTTTAATCGGACTTAAAACCGACGCCGGTTTGATTGATGACACCCAAAGCTCGCTTGTTGATAATCCCGATCCCAAGAAGCGTGATAAAGGCCCAGTGCGCATTGAGAAACTTCCTAAGCCCAACAGTATTCCCGATCTGACAGGCCTTCTCGAAGCTCATGCCGACGCGGGCATTGTGTTCACCAAGTGGCGAGTCGTAACTGCTATAGACAAGGCACACAACCTGCCACGTGAAGAGAATATCCGGGAGAACATGAGGATACTGGCTCGTTCGGCCAAAATGACACAGCTGGCCGGTCTTGTGCCCATCGTCGAGCCTGAGATTCTCTTTGACGGGGCACATGACATAACGGCCAGTTACAACGCCAGTGTGCGTGCCATTCAAATCCTTTTTGAGGAATTAAAGAACGAAGGCGTTTGGCTCGACGGCATCGTGCTTAAAACCAGCATGGTTCTCTCTGGTAAGAGTCGCCCCAAAGAAACCCGCGCCGATTCCAAGACCGTGGGTTACCAGACCTTAAAGGCGCTTCTTAAGTCTGTCCTCAAAGAAGTCCCTGCGATCGTTTTCCTCTCAGGCGGGCAGGGTGATGATGAAGTCAACCGGAACTTGAACGCCGTAAGCCTTGCAAGACTTGATAAGACGACATTTGAAAAAGCCCGTGATGAGGCCGCAAAGGAACTTGAAGACGCAGGAAAAGACGCAACCCAGCTTCGCTTGTTAACCCAAGCCCCTTGGGAGATCTCCTATTCTTTTGGCCGTGGCCTCGTGGGCCCAGGCTACAGGATCACCATCAATGACTCCGAAAAAGTTCCGCAGGCCATTCAAGCTCTGTACACAGCCGCCGAGATTACACGAGAAGCTCGTGTGGGTCGATTAACGGACACGGTAACCGCCGCGCGGCTGGCCGGCACTAGTTCTATAGAAATACCCGTTTATCGCGATTCACACCAGATCGTTGACCAAGCAATTCGAGACGCGGTGCAAATCAATTCGGAAAAAGGGGACCCCGAAAAAGGGGCGATAGTCAGCGTTCAGCCAATTTCCACCGCAAGCGCCCGTCTGGCCGCAGGCACCGATGGCGGGTCAAGGTTGGCGAATCAAAGAACCCCAATCCACTTGTCGAAAGATCACCAAATATTCAATCTTCGAGGTGTGAGAGGTTTTCTAGGAGGTATCCCCAAAAATTATCAAATCGTCCGGATTGCCGGCGTGGGTGTTGTGAATGGCCGGCGAAAAGAATGGTTTGATACCGGGAATGTTGCCGGCGTCGCACGCGCTCTAAGAGCTTCCGGCTCCAAACTCTTTGACCTCAGCGTCTCCTTTAACGAACATCCTAAAGGGAAGGATCGAAAAGGCTATGTGGTATTGATTTCACCGGTTGAAGGGGCGAGGCTTGCGCAAGCCCGTAGAACGGAGACACTCGGAGGCCCAACTGACAAAGTCGCTGAATGGCCTGCTAAAGGCTTGGGCAAAGAATCCAAAGATGCTGTGAGACTTTTGGAAAAGGTTTTCGAGGGTCGTGTCTCACTTGCCGACATTAAAATCGATAAGAATGTTCTAATAAGCCCCGCAAACGAAACCGAGCCGCGTGTTTGGTTCTTAGCCTATCACCCAACTCAAAATCCCCAAGAAAAGCATTTACTTATGCTGCGGCTCAAACCGGACGGAAAAAAATTCTCCCTGGAAACTATGACAGAGATGAATGGCGTCATCAGTTATGTCGTGCAGGGTTCATTTGTCATTTTAAGCAAGGACAATCTTGTCTATTTTTACCGTTGGGCTGAGCAGGGTCTTGAGCCGGTCTCTCCGAAAGAACTGAGCAATTTCGTCATGGGTGATAATTCTAAAGCCAGCAGAATACTGCACAAATCCGATATCGGTATACCCGGCGTGCTTAACTTTTTTAAACCCGTAAACTCTATGGGCACGATCATTTTGCAATTTCAAGACCGTGATATTCCTATGGCCGATATTAATTTGGACAATATGGCGAACGGTATTTGGACGCCGTACCCGGGGGCCAATAAGGTTCAATTGCTTAAATATGACTCGCCGGGCAGCCGAAGATTTTCTGTCATGGATACTGTTACGCAGACCATTTTACTGGACGAGCCGCTGCCCAAAGGCGGCGAATTCCAGCTTGGGGGGCCGGTGATCTTTGTCAGTTGGCCCAGCGATGTCAAGGAAAAGAAATTCCACCCTAAAATTTATTATCTTTTCCGCGGACGGACGCAGTTTGAGATTCGCGGTGCGGATCAAAATATAAGAACTTTTGAAGTTCTCACAAGACTTTTCTCCGTTACCGGGGACACAAGCACTGTGATCGCGGACGTCAATGAAATTATTTCCGGTGAGCCTAAACCTAGAAGCATTCAGCAAGGCATTCCGATATATGAAGCTTCCACGGTTAACATGGTCGAAGTCGCGCAACGTGCCGCTCGGAAGATTGAAGCCACCCCCAAAAGCGTGGACAATCCGGACTTACTTCAAAGAGTGGTTGCTGCGGCCGTTCCGGGCTATGTTGAGATTCCAAAACACACGCAGTTGGAGCGAACGACGAACCTCGAGTTGAATATTGCCGACCGTAAGACGGTAAGCGAAGAAGAGGCGAAGGCTGCTCAAATTATCAGTGATGCCGCTTATCAAATTGCTTACGGGAATTTACAAAATCATCCGTGGGCAAAAAGACTTGTTTATCCAAAGGAGAAAGTTCAAGGCGTCAATGCGATTGTTTTTAAAGACCCGAATGAGGGAGCTTCGCTTCACAAAGCGCTTGTCATGACCGGCGATCTGCCGCCATATCTAGAGCGCACGTCCCGGCAGTTTGTCATAGGCATCAGCAGTGACGGAACCAAAGTCCTTTTCAAAGTGGACGGCCAGTATTTCGCCATCGACCGCCAGGCCAATTTATATTCGGTGAGTGAGGATGGCCGGTCGGTACCCGTTTACGGCGCGGCTCGGTTGGCGGGTAGTGAATTTGAAATGAAAGAGCTTGGGCTTAAGGTTCGCGTGGCAGTCAAAGTTATAAGTGGGGACGCAGAAAAGCTTGTTGCAGATTTTCCAGGAGAGGCTGTTTTGTACCGAGCCGAAGCGGCATTCTTCACCTCCCGTGGGAACGTTCCTTTGGGTGTGCTCCGGTTTGAGTACAGCTATCCGTTAATATCTGAGGAGGAAACTACGCTTCGTCTCGACGGTACACCTCAGGACCTTCCCGAGTCGTCGATTCAAATGGCAGAGCGTCTAATCAAAAAATTCCTAGAGGGAACTGGTCAACTCACATTTCTTCCGATGGCGAAGGACGAGATCAGCCTTTTGATCCGCTTGGGAATACCTCCCGATCTTAAACTTGAGGGTTTCACTGTGTTTGTGAATTTAAATGGCACGTCATTCGAATTGACGCCGTCCTCCATTGATTCTCTTCTGGCCACATTGGATGAAAGGGTGCTGGAGGCAGTCACCGGAAAACTCACCCTCAGTAATTTTAAAATTGATCGGAATCAGCACCTGATATCGATGGACATTAATTCCGCCGCCGCGCGGTTAGCAAATTTGAGAGAACTTGCGGCGGTTGGCGATTGGCAGAGAATAATTGCGGCCGCTATGCATACGTATGGAGTAAAAGATCGCCCTATTTTTGTTTTGGGTCAGCAGGTGCTTTTTAAAGATCTTCCCGATTTGCCGGGCAGGCCCAACCTCAAGATCGATCGACGTTTTGCCATGTTCGTTAAACGGGCTGGATTTGTTGAAAAGCCTGACGGAAGGCAGGATTTTGAGAAAAGTTACAAGCTACTAGAAACTGAAATTCAGCCCATCACGGACTATGACATCCGAAAGAAAACTATCCGTCATGTCCGATACGACGGAAGCGACTTTTTAACTAGCATGGATGTCAGTCCGGTTAACACAAGAAGCAATGATCTCAGAACGGCCGTCAGCGCCAACGTAGATGATAAAAGACGCTTTCATCTTTTCAACGCGACGACGGGAGAGCGCATTCTTTTGGACGGACAGCCTCATATTCAACTGAAAAAGAATAAGCCTGGAACATTGGATTACGAAACCAAAACACCGGGTGGAAGAACTATATTCGTATTGACGCTTCCCAACGGTCAAAAAGCGCGTTTTGACGCTCGTGGCAACAAAGTTGGCGGGCGGTTGGCGGAAGAAATTATGCCCGGTAAGAGCGAGCTCAAGGATTTGTCCGTCGGACCGCTTCTCCTGAAGCTTGGAACGGTGAGTTTCGCTCTTGAAGCCAAGTGGGGTGGGTCGGTGTTGACCGTGCTGGACGAGAAGGACAAACCAAGCAGCACCTCTCACGCCTTCGGCGCCGGCAATACGCTGAGTTTAAGCTCACATCCCACGGAGGGGTTTTTACGAATTGGCAAAGCGGATTACCGTCGTATTAAAATCGGACTTGGTGGGGGAACCGTGGAGCTGATAGGCCAGACAAACACTCAGGTTCTGATTAGAAACTCATCCAATTTTTATGTCTATCTCGAGCCTTACAAACCGGTGGGTTCGCGACTGGCCGAAGTTCTTAAGGGTGAAAGTGCGGATGGGAATTTTATCGGCGTTGGCGACATGCAGGGAGTTGATCGAATTTATGTTACGAGACCTGCGGCTACGAAGGGGGCTAGCGCCAAATTCGAGCCTGTTCCCGCCACGCAGTTGATTGAAGAGCTCACAACTTGGCGGACAAGAGGGCTATTGCCTCAGGATCTTGTGATCGAAGAAGTCGGTGGCTCTATCAATTTTAGGCGGCCCGCAGCCCAGCAAAACCTCGTCGTTGCCGCGGGGGATGCCTTAACATTAGCCCATGTGCTAAATGGGATAATTGCTGCCGGCGCGCGGTTGGCGGGAAATCGCAGAAGCCGTCCTCAAGTCCCCATGGGTGAATCTCATGGAGGGGTCACGAAACCACCTGGAAATATCGGCCTCATCGTTGTTCCCCACAAAACAGCCGTCGCAAGAGAGGTGGCGCGGAGGATTATCGAAAAAGTCCGCGAGAAACCCGACGCCGATTTCGGGCTTGTTGCGGGAAGCACCGCGAACGCGATTTATGATGAGGTCGTTCGCATGTTCAAAGAAGATTCTACCATCGACTTCTCGCGGGCAAGCGCCTTCACTGCCGGCGAATATTTAGGGCTGATCGATCCGAATCACTTGCAAAGTTACGGTCAGCTCATCAATAAACAATTGTTTGAACGCCTTTCGGAAACCGCGTTCAAACGGGCTTTTAAAAGTGCGAACGTCCATTTCTTGGGCGACTCCAAGTATGATGTTAGCCAATTTTTGAGCGAGATCAAGAAGAGAGAGGGCATTGACCTGCAGATTCTCGGTGTCGATTTCGGCGGACATTACGCTTTTCATCAGCTTCCTTTCTCCGTGAATCCCGCTTTGGCGCGGCGAATCAATCCGAAACTGAGCCCGCGCAGTTCTGCTTACAAGGGAGTCCGGGACTCGAATGAATTCATTCTGGATTCAGGGATCGATGAAAAACAACTCAGCCCCGTGATCGTGAAAATTCTGAGACTCCGCCGCGATACGAGGAGCCGGTTGGGTCATTATGGGGATCTTGTTGCCGAATTGAAGGCGGCGCGAAACGAGACCAAGAAACCGGCCCTTCCCGATCGGATTCTCAAAGAGGAACTTGACGAGCTGGGAAAGCGCCTGCTTGCCGAGTCTGAAGCGACGTTTTATCTCCCAAACTACTCCCGCGCCCTTGCCGAAAAATTATCCGAGGATATGACGGACCGTGGATTGGTATCTGTGTCGTTCAAGCCGGTCGGGGCGCTGACCAGTTACAAAGCCGAAACGGTGAGTCTCGCTGTTCCGACGATACTCAACATTTCGCCTCCTTTCGGCGGCCTGGTGAACGTTCCCATACGCGGCATAGCGCTCGGAGAGATGGTTCCGGGGGCCAAAGAGGTGATTCTTGCGGCCTATGGATCTGAAAAAGCGGGAGCCATCCGTGACACACTGCAAAAGTACGCGGCGCCCGAAATGTTCGAGTCGACCTTGCAGGGACATCGTCGGGCGTTTGTGATTGTGGATGAGTTGGCGGCATCCCAGATTCAATATGAAATCCGTCACAAGGCCGAGGACAACCGCCGACACATGGCGAGGGGCGAAGACAAGGTTCGGTTATCGGTCGAGACGCTCCTTTCTCCGACTGCTTACGAGGTGGACAGAATCGAGGCCGCCGAAGAACTTGGCGAACTCGGGGACAAGGCTACGGAAGGCGTGATTTTGGCTTTATCCAGAGCTCTCATGATGAAGGACGGTCCCCATGTGAGAAGCAAAGTGGCTCAGGCGTTGAGCTTGATCGGGGAGAAGGCGTACCTGGCTGGTCCGTCGCTCATTGCCGTACTCAAGACTGAACCAGATGCGAAGGTTCGTTCCGACGCCATCTTGGCGTTGGTGCGGATCGGAAAAGGAACCCTGCCGGGGTTGAGGGAAGCGCTGCGGGATAGTAGTGAGACCGTTCGATCGGAGGCTTTGGACGCCATTAGAGGAATGGGGGAAGCGGCGCGGGATACCGTCCCTCTACTGCGTGATATGGCGGAGAAGGATTCTGTGGCGGATATTCAAAAGAAAGCGTCGGATGTGCTCCGGGAGATGAAAGTGACAGCCCCTCCGGATATCCGGGCGGAACGATTTCCATCAGAGGCGGCGATCGCGCGTTATCAGGGGAAGTTGAACAAAGCCCGGGGAATGGAGCTCCGCATCGGTCGCGATGTGAAAGAGACGGGCGCACTGCTCGCCGTGGCGATCATCAAGGCGATCCAGGACTGGCAGGCAAAACTCCCCCGTCACAAAAAAGTCGTTATTCACTTTGCAACGGGTGAGTCGCCCTGGCTTGGATACGCGAAGTTGGCCGAATTTTTGAACACTTGGGATGACCCGTTCACGAGAGAAACATTGACGAAGTATGGGGTTGATTTGGAGAAAGGGAAGCCGGATATGAGTCGGGTTCTCGCTCTTCCGCTCGATGCGATCTTTCCCCAGCGGAGGACAGATTATCACGCTTTTCCCAAGATTCTGAGCGACATGTTTGACAAACTCGGGATTCCCAAGGAGAACCGCCTGTTCTTTTACGGAGACATCAAAGATGCAAGCGGGAAAAAAGCGATGGGCGATCGCGAATTCGAAAAGCTCCTTTCTGATATCGAGGAAAACGGGCTTTCACTGGCGGAGGATTCGCGGATAGCGAAGGAAACGACAACTATTCAGCGTCGTTTTTTGAGAAAAATGATATTCCATGCGAAATGGATGACGCGGCAGATCGAAAAATTGGGGGGTGCGCACATCGTCATCGCTGGCGTCGGTCCTTCGTATGAAGGAAAAGGTCACGTGGCATTCATGGAAAGCGGGACCCCTCTTGATCAAAAAGCGTTTATCAGTCCGATGGGGTACCACGTGGCGGCCGCCCATTCAAAAGAGAACGGAGGAATGGACCGGCTCTATACCCGCTCGACGAAAAAGACGAAATACGGATTCATCACCTTCGGGTGGCACGAGCTTCTTTACCGTAACAAGGGAGCTGGAGACGATCCGTCCGAAATGGTCCAGGCGATCATTATCGCGACGGGGGCTCCAAAAAGCTCCTCGGTTCAAAAAATGATCGAGGCGGAAATCGAAGGAGATTACGACTCTTCGTATCCTGTAACGGGCTTCCGGAAGGCCCGTGGTGTTTTCATCCTGGATCCGACCGCAGCCAAAGACCTTCGTCTATTTCAAAACCCCTGGGAGTTCGAGCATATGGGGTTTGGAAGTGAGACGGAATCGCAGGAAAGAGAACTCAGGCGATTCTTCATCCGCTTGGCGAAAGACACCGGACGAAAGATCCGGACGCTTGTCACCCAGGACGGACTGCCTAGTTATGCCGGAGCCGAAGGAGAGCTGTTCGAAATCGCAAAAAGAAATGTGGAGGATATCGCCGATAATGCCTGGAATTTTCCGAAAGATCGTGTTGCCGAGACGATTGGAAAGAATCTCGCGACGCCGGAGGAGGCCGGAGATAAGGATCATCTGGGTTTGCCTCTGCAATCCAAAATCGTTCTTATAAGCCCCCATCTCGATGATGATTTTCTCGCTTATAGAGACCTCATCAAGGCCTGGGTCAAGCAGGGGCACAGAGTCTCCTCCTATTACGTGACGCCGGGGTATACGGCCGTGCACGATTCCTATCTGGCCGAGGCGCTGGGACATATTCGAAGCTGGGATCAGGAGAAAATAACCCGAGAGGTTCAGCGGCTCGACGTATTGGCTTCCAAAGTTCGAAAGCTCTCCCGCGTGGTGAAAAAAATGGCCGAAGTGGAGAGGTTCGCGCCGAAAGAGAGGTTCCGCCGGGAACCGGATCTGAAAAAGCGGCTCAAATCGTTACGGGCGGAAGTGTACGCTCCTCAAAAAGAACTGCTCGGCCGCTTGACGAAGGTCATCGAATCCGGCGATGTTCATCAGGCGAAGCGGCCCGATGACTTCGAGGTATGGGACCCGATGAGCGCCGAGGAAAAAGACCTGCGCGCGAGCCTTCTCTTTCTTTATCTGAATCTGGATTCCCTTGTCCGATTGGGGAAGGTCGTTCTGGACAAGAAAGAAAAGGTTAAAGCATTCACCGACTTTATTTTTGATGCGATGCGGGGCAAACGGCTGTGGGGAAGCTTGGATCTCGAGGTCGTCCAGGGCATGAAGAGCTATCTGCGGCTTGTCGAAGCCCGGACGGCTCTCGCGAGTCTCGGTGTTGGGCCGGAGGAGATTTACGACCCGCTCAAGGCGACATGGTACAAAGCGGGCTTGAGGG
>Ga0209515_10001950_pt1 | contig 32843 bp, 26 predicted proteins | sample Subgroupgradi54m_FD_187454 | JGI IMG/M metagenome (GOLD analysis project Ga0209515, IMG submission 187454) | Subsurface groundwater microbial communities from S. Glens Falls, New York, USA - GMW60B uncontaminated upgradient, 5.4 m (SPAdes)... ... | reverse complement strand
TGTCTATGCTACAAGTACTTACGAACTTTAATTACGAAACCGAACCGCACGAAAGTCCTAACCAATTGCTATTATTCAACTAATGTTGGGACGCTAGTGATTCTATATATTACCTGATTTTTTGTAAGCTGGCAAAAAAATATTGGTTCTTTTGACCTGTCTTTTTGAATAAATTGACAGAGTAGGATGGTTTTGTTAGAGTCAAAACTCAAAAATTTATGAAGTCACAGTATAATATTCACGGTTTATACTTCGAAGTTACCGCCGATCATCCAATGCCATTCGATATGATTGATCAAGAGCTGCGGACATTCCGAACCAAAACCAAAATAAATTCCAGAAGGACTGTTAAATTCAGCATTACGACACTGCCCGTTCAGTCGGACAAGATTCCATACCCACCGCCTTTCGAAAAATATTGCGAGGTATCATCTCAATTGCGGATGCCTTCCAAAAGCGTGATCTCACGTTATGGAAGAAGTCTAATAACGATAATTAATGACATACCAAAACATCGCATACGAGCGGCGGTCGTTCCTGACCCTTCTTTGTTTCCTGACCCGGCTCACTACCATTGTTTAACGCAGCCGATCGGTCTTTGGCTGAAACAAAGCGGTCTTTTTTTTCTTCATTCAGCGTGTGTAACCGATGGTCAAAAGGGAATATTGATTGCAGGTCAATCCGGTGCTGGCAAAAGCAGTTTGGCCGTGGCCGCTGTCCGAGCCGGTTTCAAGTATCTCGGTGATGAACATCCATTTTTGTCAATCCGTAACGGCCGGCTTCGCGCTTACGCGTTTCCGCGAAGAGTCCGTTTAAATCGGTCTGTAGCAGCCATCTTCCCTGAGCTCAAGTCCGTCATGGAATCATCGACAGCAGATCGACTTGTTTTTCCAATTGAACAAATTTGGCCTGGGTGTTTAGTCACTTCATGCAAACCCCGGCTATTAGTCTTTCCCAAATTTCAATCCAGGGGACCAATGCGAATTTCTCGTCTCGAACCAAGAGAAGCTCTGCGCAGACTTTTGCAGGACGATCAATTCATCTGGTATTTGAACGGACTTGGGAAAAAGGTTTCTGGACAGTATCTGGCTTTGGTTTCGCGTCTTGTTCAGGAAACCGTGGCTTTTCGGCTTAATTATGGAACGAAAGATATTCTTAAAATTCCTTCAGTCTTTCGCCGGCTTCTCAATACCGATACGCGATCATAAATTCCCAATGCCTTTGTCACTCTATAAAGATTTTCCATTTCTGTCACAGAAGAAAAATACGAGTGTTTCTTCTTTTGTCCTGGATAACAGTATGCTGCCGTTTATCAAACCATTTTCAAAAATTTCTACCCAACCAGTGCCTATTAATCAAATACGGACCGGGGATTTAATCGCTCTTTGGCGGGAAGGCTTCCTCCATATTCGAAGAGTCGTAAAACGGGTCCGACGGCCGGATACAATTAGGTTGGTCGTAAAAGCAGATAACCGCGCTCAACGCGATCCCATCATCGAATCCAACGGAAACCTTGACTTTGTCGTTGAAGTAAATTCGAAAAATTTAACAACACGGTCGGCTCGCCTGCTTGGTTGGTGGGTCGCTCAGTTGTCCTATTTACCAAGCCTATTTCAACCCATTTTGGTTTACAACCGGGTTCGGCTTCTTTTTGTCCGAAAGAAAATGACATCGTTTCCAGGTGTCTATTCAAAATCCATTGAATATAGAAATCACAAAGAAAACGACATCAATGAACTAGTTCATATATGGAACAAATGCTTTCCGAAGCATCAAACCGATGTCTTACATTTTAAAAATAAAGTTCGTACAAGCGCCTGGTACGATCCGGAAGGGCAATTTGTCGCGACCAAAGGCGGAAAAATCATCGGATTTGTCTTGGCCAGTCCACGCCGTTTCCATCCAGGCAAAGTGTTTCGCCAAAAAACAGGTTATGTAGAATCTATTGGCGTAGACCCCCAAGAGCGACGATCAGGTATCGGTTCCACCCTATTGTCCATGGCGATGCGATATCTTCGAAAGAAAAATTGTCGAATCGTAAAAACCGACCACTTTCCATTAGAGAGCGACGACGAAATAAAAATGATCAGGGCCGGCAGTTTCCAGTTTCTAAAACAATTTGAATTTGAATTGTTCTGTCTCAGCCATTTATTAACGTTAATTCCCGAGAATTGGGACAATTCAATCGCTGATCGTTTAATTAATCGCGCACGAGAACGAATCATGATTAGACAAGCTTGTTCTGAAGATAAGCAACTCCTGGAAAACACCCTCAAACTATGGAATCAACCATGGCCCAATTATGATGATACAATGGGCAGGCAAAACAACTTAAATAATCACATAGGTTCTTATATCATTGCGCTTCAAGACAAACGAATCCTCGGCTATTGCCGTGCCATTCTGCAAGAAGATATTGATTCCTACGATGAACATGAATGGATTTGGGATGCCGCGACAACGCAACCACGCGGCTATCTTGGATCTCTATATGTGGATAATCATTTTCGTCACCTCGGGTTAGGAGCAATGCTCACGGCCAAAGCATTCAACATTTTATTTGAAAGAGGCAGCAAAAAAATTCAAACTTTTACGGAACAGAAAGCTCTTCAAATAAGGATCCTGCGGTGGGGCATGAAACTGGACGGATATGTATTGTCAATGGCCAGAAAAAACGAAATCATATAAACCCAAGGAGAGAAAATGAAAGGATTATCATCGGAACAGTGTGTAAAACGAATGGATCATGTCGTATGGAAAGTGATTAAAGGAAAAGGAATTTTGTTAAACCTGGAAAATGGATCTTACTTTGAGGTTGATCCCGTCGGACTGGCCGTTTGGAAACGATGCAATGGAAAAACCACCTTTTCAAAAATTGCCCAAGCCATCGCTAAAGAATTTGACGCTGATTTAAATCGTGTGATTCAGGATCTTGAGGAATTCGTTGGCGAACTAAAACGTCAACGGATGGCAGAATTGTTGAATAAATCCGAGACGGTTGCGGTACAAGCTTAACTAAACGAGGTGATCTGACTGAGATTGCCCAAACGTTTTAACGTAGGTTTTTGATAACGTTGCGTATTGCGCACCCTTGAAAAAGGTTTTTTTCCGCGCGAACGTTTCATGGAAAAAAGTATAACGATGGCCTCACAGGATGTCAAGATTTCCATAGTTATGCCCGCATACAATGTGGATTCTTATATTGATGAAGCCATTCAATCAACGTTGGCACAAAAAGGCGTATCTTTTGAATTATTAATAGGAGATGACGGATCTACAGATCAAACGTGGAAATGGATTAAGGCCTATCAGAAAGACCCTAGAGTTCGGTCATGGAAATTTCACAAAAATCGTGGTGCGAGTGTAACCCGCAATAGTCTGATTGCCTACTCCCACGGATCTTATATTGCTGCTTGCGATGCAGATGATGTGATGCTGCCAAAACACTTAAAGACGCTGGCGCAGGTATTAGACCGAGAGCCAGAAATAGGTGTAGTTTATGGAAACTTGATTGAAGAATTGCCGTCGGGAAAACATCGCCCACTCCCAAGAAGTCCAGGACACACAAAAACGTGGGATTTAATTGATGGTTCGATTACGAATGTGGGAACACTTGTACGTCGAAAACTGATCCAAAAAATAGGCGGCTATCGATGTCGCCTACCTTTTCTAGAGGATTGTGATCTATTTTTGCGTCTAGCAGAAATCACTCAATTCAAATATTTGAAAAATAAACCTTCCTATCTTTACCGCAGGCATCATGATTCTCTTTCAGACCAACCCAAACAGATGTGGAAAGCGGTCGGACAAAAAATAATCAAGGACGCCATTTTCAGGCGGTACGGTACAAAAGTGAAATGGTAGCAAACCTTACTCATTCGCCAGCTATTTCCAATAAACAACTGTCCCCCGGCGCCATCGCTTTCGGGACAAGCATGCTGCCTTTCTTCCAACCAGGTAAAGATATCTGGTTTGAACCCGTGGCACCGGCTTCAATCCGGCTGGGAGATGTGATTACCTATCAAGAAAAAACCAATGCCTTAATTACGCATCGAGTCATCAAAATACGCAAAGAAAACGAAAAAATTATTTTTATCACGAAAGGTGACAATCGCTTTGGTTGGGATCCGATCGTATTAGAACATCAAATAATCGGCAAAGTTACTCACATCGGAAACAGAAATCTAAACCGTTTCTGGTGGCGATGGCTTGGCCGGCTCATTGCCTGGATGTCATACGCGCAAGGAAAAATCTACCAGTGCCTTATTAATAGTAAGCTCAATTCTTTGAGACACAAATTAGAAGAAAAAGGGTTATTCTCAAAAAGCCTAGTTTATCTTTTTTTTCGCAGCGCCAGCGGTCCCCTTTTTTGGATCACAAACCTAAAGAAAATAGTCTTAGGCTATCGTCTTTTGGAAAACCGCCGCCGGGCAACCCGGCAAGGAATCCAAGTGGAGACCTCCTCCCTTGAAGACGTGGATTCCATGCTCAAAATCTGGAACGAGGTTTTTCCAAACCATAAAACTTCGGTCGAACGCTTTTCAAAAAAACTTTGCAACAGCCCATGGTTTAATCCTTTAGATTGTTTTTTAATCTGGGATAAAAAAGACCTTCTTGGATGGACCTTGATCAGTCTTCGGAATAGCTTACTCAAGCCCTCTCCAGAACACAAAAAAGGTTTCGTCGAAGTTTTCGCAATCACTTATGCTGCTTTTGAAATTCACGCAGCTCAAATTTTGGTTGGTGAAGCATTAAATTGGTTCAAGAAAAATAAAGTTAAAGAAGTTTATGTCGGTCCGCACCGTATTGATGATAGTGCCTTGGGAATTCCGCTCACACCGCTTTTCCTAACACTGGCCCATACAGGCTTTCAGCCTTTCGACATGTCCGTTGAGCTTAACTTGAAACGTTCCCACTATCGTCCGTTTCATATAAACATTCAGGAATTAGACATAAGAATTGCTCAAGAAACGGGAGACCTCACCGCTACTCTCAAAAATCAAAAGGTGGCTTATTGCCGCTTTTTAACCGATGAACAAATTAAGGATTACAGTGATTTACCTTGGGTATGGTCAATTGCAGAACCCAAAGCTCAAATGGGATATTTTTTCCGTCTCGTCGTAGATCAAGAGTCGAGAAGGCGTGGAATCGGGACGGCAATGGCAATGAAAGCGTTTGAATTACTCTTTGAAGCAGGCTGCGAAGAAATCACGATAAGCGTATCTCAAAATGGGTTTTATGAAGATTTTTACAAACGATTCGGGTTTCAAAGAAAAGGGCGTTATGTCGCATGGAAACAAGTCTGAATAAACAATCTTATTTTTTACAAGTAAAATTTCCGATCTTGGTCTATCACCAAATCAGTCAAGAGAACAATCCTGATTATTCGACCGTCGCAAAAAAAATGTTTGTTTCGCAAATGCGGTATATAAGCCGTCATTATCACCCTATACAACTAAGCAAGCTTTTGGAAATTATGGCCCGGTCTCAACCAATCCTGCCCCGTACCATTGTTATTACGTTCGACGACGGATATGCAGACACTTTTTCAGAGGCGTTTCCAATTCTCCAATACTATAAAATCCCGGCAACGTTATTTATTACAACGGGATTTATCGACGGCCATACCCCAGCTCCATACGGAGCAAAAATGCTATCCTGGAACAAGATCAAAGAAATGCAACGATCCGGCATTGAATGCGGCGCGCATACTGTCACGCACCCAAATCTTCACCGCTTGAGCTTAAAGAAAGCAATGCGGGAGATTTCGCAGTCTAAAAATCGCCTTGAAGAAAAATTGCAATCGCCGATTAAAACATTTGCTTATCCTTACGGCCACAGTCGTTCGTTTAGTAAATCAACCCAAATGCTCGTTCAGAAAGCGGGATACGTCGGCGCATGCACGACACTACCCGGCTGGAACGATTCGTACGCCAATCCTTATGGGTTGCGGCGTATTTCTCTGGCCAAAAGCCAGATACGTTACTTTGCATTACAATTTTCGGAGTTATTAAATGGAAAACTGCTTCCTAATGAAGCCGCTCAAATCCAAGGAGTAAATAAAAAAGTAGTTCGGCTTTGGAAAACACGTTATCAACGGCTGGCCAAACGTTTAAAGCGTGATGATTTTTTCTCACCGATCACCCGATTGTCGCATTACTAATTTCACAATTAGCGTCTGCAATACAATAATCATAAGGCGGATCTGCACTCGGAAGATAAGAGTTTTTGTTTACAAACAAAATTAGTGACAGCTTCCGCAACCCTCTCGGAACCTATTTCATTAAAGTGCTGGTCATCATAAAACGAATCAGAACGCGGTGAAATGATCGCGTCTAAATCCATCACTTCAAAATTTTCTTTCTTTCCTGTTTCTAATAATTGATCATTATATAAAGTAAATATTTTTCTCAAATCACTAGCCGTAATGTAAGCTCTTTCTCGAGAACCTTTGCTCACAATTGTACCTCCTCCCCACAAAAGCATTTCCTCATTTTCGGTCATCGCCGATTTATAAAGTGTAGGTTGGGTCAAAAATAGAACTTTCGTTCCATGCTCTTGGCAAAGATGAGCTATTTTTTTAATGTTTCCTTTATATTCATTCAATCCGATGGGAAGCCTCGATTCTTGTTCTTTGGACAAAGAGATTTTTTTGAACCGCTGTCTTTGTTTTCTTTTTTCTTCATACCATTCACCGGTTCGGTAAAATCTGCGGTTTATCTTTGGAAAGAACCTGTTTCGAATTAAGCGGTATAACTGAAAATCTTTAAAGCTATTAATCCTAATGGGCGCCACTTCGAATGACGACCGGAGACATTCCTGTCGAATAGAAGGGTTTTCAAGCCCTGCAGGATTATAACCGCCCTTCAATAAGGACGGATCATTCGCGCCGATTAACAAAATCATTAAGTCAACCTTGGGAATTTGCTTCAACAATTCGGCCGTTTGCAAAACGTGGTGGCGGCTGTTCAAAGCGGAGACTCCAGCGTTGCCGACCCAAACTTTTTTACCAGTTTTTTGACTGAGATATTCCTGAATCCGGTGTGGCCAAGCTTCACGGTCATCTAAATAAGCGCATTCCGTCGTAGAACCGCCGATCGCGAGGATTCTAATCTCTTGATCACGCAGTTCATCACCTCGAAGACCTAAACTATTTATGGTAAATCGTGCTTCACCTTTGATGCCTGGCAGATAGCGTTCGTCGGGATTTAAGATGAAGCGGCGATTGGGCGACCTGATGAAAAAATGATCGCTTTTTACAGCCTGAAGAATGCCCTCGACAAGAACCAAAGATAAAACGCTCGACACGATTAGAATAATTATTTTTTTCATGTGGATTAAAGAAGAGACTGATAAAGCCGGTCAAATTTCCGTGCGTGTTTGCGGGCGGAAAATTTGGTTACGATACGGTGATGAATGTTTTTACCTAAGCGATTCTTCAGTTTCTGATCATTTAGAATTTCGATTACGGCTTTTGCGATTTTTTCTGGATTACGATAAGGAACCAGTAACCCAGAGCGGCCGTTTTGAATAACATCTCGTACGCCCCCAATGTTGGCTGCTACAATCGGCACACGGTTGATTCCAGCTTCCAACATGGCTTGAGACATCCCTTCATATGAGGGGACAACTAACAAATTCAACCCACCGTACCATGACTGGCGCGCATCATAAGAAAAATTGGTCATCACCAAAACTTTTTGCAGCTTTAATTGACGAACCGAATTCACAATCCGTTTCCGATATTGAGCGCTTGTCCGGTAAGCCGAGCTTGAATTTCCTACTGTATTCCCGGCGATTAGAAATCGCGCCCTGGGTACTTTTTGATAAATCATTGAAGCCGCCTTAATAAAATCCAAATGACGTTTCGCGGGATAAAAATTACCTACCATTGCGATCAGCGGTGAATCATTACGGAATCCTAATTTTTTTTTGAGCCACCCTTTAGAATGAAGGCGAGAGGATGTGTTTTTTTCGACCCCCCATGGGATCACACAAAGCCTATCTTTAGCTAAAGACGGAAAAACGTCTTTAGCTAATGCGCGTGACTGAACCACCACTTTATTTGACAGCCGGTCTATCATGAACCGAAACGCTTTAAGAGATTCTTTGGATGGGGCTTTAAACGCCAGCTCAACATTTGTGCCAACGTACCATATATGAGGGAGGCCTAACTGCTGTGCAACAAACGCTCCTTCGCTAGCCGAATCGCAGGATTGAATTAATTGTATTTTTTCACGGGCAATAAAATTTTGGAGATAACGCAATCTATTTTTAGATGGCAAAACAATGCATCTAATTCCGTGCTTTCTAAGCAACTTAACAACGGATCTCATTTGTAAAGTTGCAACAACTATTTGGTATTGCCTTTTGGGTAAATGCTTCAGAACACCCAAAAGTCCAGTTGCAATACCTCCTATGCCTGCACCTGGAATCACGATCAAAACACGATAAGGAGCCATTAATGTGGTTAAATATTACCTTAACTGAAGATTAAATTTGTTCGATGGCATTTCAATTCGTCTAAGCGATCCGCTCCTTTGTATATTACTGAAAGAATCAAATGAGGGCGAGGATTTCTTATTTAATGGATGCGCAAGATGCTGAAAAAGGAATAAATAAAAAAATTGAATGTTAAACCACTGTCCCGCCACGGCAGCTTCAATTCTTTTGGAAGCCCGGACTAGACACACTTTAAACTATTGTCCTGCCTTCAAGCGCTCGCTGGAGCGTTGCTTGATCAATGTATTCAATATTGCTTCCAACCGGCACGCCACGAGCAATTCGAGTGATTCTCACACGCTCCAAAGGTTTCAAAACTTCCGTTAAATAAAGTGCGGTGGCATCTCCTTCTGCATTTGGGTTGGTTGCTAAAATGACTTCTTTAATGCCGCTCGTGCCGATGCGTTTGACAAGGCGGTCGAGTCGAAGCTCGCGCGGGCCGACTCCCTCAAGCGGGGAGAGAGCCCCCAACAAAACATGATAAACACCATTGAAACTGCCCGTTCTTTCAATGGAAGCTATATCTTTCGGCTCTTCTACAATACAAAGAGTCGTTTGATCACGCGTTGGATTGTCACAAATGTGGCATATCTTTTTTTCACTTAAATTATTGCACCGCTGACAAAAAAATGTGTTGGCCTTAGTTTCTGAAATGAGGCGCGCGAGTTCTTCAACTTGTGCTCGATCCTGTTTGAGCAAATGAAGCACAATGCGCTCGGCTGATTTCGGTCCAATGCCGGGCAGTTTCGTAAAGGACTTCATCAATTTCGCAAGGCGTTCCGAATAAGGGATTGGCATGAGATGCTTACGCCGGATCGCGGCGGATCACTTTGCTTCCTTCAAAAATATTAAGCGCTGAGGTAACGATGTCAGAATCTTTCCCAGAGACCCCTACGGAAGAAGCGGAAAGTGGCTTGCCTTCCGGCTTTTTAGTAGTTTCTTTGGTGACTTCTGTTACCACAAATGAAACGTTTACTTCCTTACCTAAAAGTGAAACCAAGGTCGCGCGCACAAGATCTTTGTTGCTTTGCTTATCGAGCGCTTCTTTATGAAATTTAAATTCGGCGGGAAGCCTAAATACCACGAGCCCATCTACCACTTCGAGGGGTTCTGATTCGGAAAGATAGGTACCGCACGACATTTTCATGGCTTTCACGCGTTCCAAAAGCTCGGGCCAAACTCGGCCCACATCACTCAAGCTAACGGTGGTGCTTTTGATCGGCTTGCGGTTGACCTCGTCGTCATTGCGAAGCAGCGCTCCAAGCGAGGCTGAAGCAATCTCGGAACTTTTAGATCGCGGAGCCTGTCCCGAGCCCATGAGATTGCTTCGCTCCTCCGGAGCTCGCAATGACGGCTGAGAGACCTCCCCGGGATTCCTCGCAATGACATTTTCCTTTATTTCAAAATGCTCTTCTTTTTTCTGCGGGGTGACGACCGTCTGATTTTCAAATTGTATTTCCTGAGAAGAACCTTTAACTTCGCCCGACTTGTGCTGAGAAACGGTTTCAGAAGATGTGTTTGCGCGAAGCGATTTCAGTTCTTTAAGGATATCATCAATGGCTTTGAGATCAGCGCGGTTTGTAATTTTTAAAAGACACGTTTCCACAAGAAACCGCGGTGTATCAGACCATCGAATCTCCCGATTAAGTTGCTGAAGAAGTGTCAGTGAAAAAAGAAGCTCTTCGCGCAAGAAACTGCCTTTAAACTTTTTGAGTTGGTTCAGCTGATCTTCGGTTCCTTCAACCAATTTTTCAGCGGCGGCGCCGACTTGGAAAACCAAAAGATTTCTAAAAATTTCAAGAAGCCCTTTCGAAAATTGGACGAGATCTTTACCTTGATCGGCAACGCCGGCCACCAAAGAAATCACGGTTTTCGCATCTTTATTTTTCAAAGATTCAAGAAGCGAAAAATAAATATCTGATTCGGTAAGCCCGAGTGAAAAAGTGATGTCGGATTCTTTCACTTCGCCGTCTCCGAAACTGGCAAGCTGATCCAAAAGACCTTCCGCATCCCGCAGGCTTCCTTCGGATGACTTCGCAATCAGAAAAAGGGCCTTGTCATTTGCCTTGATCTTCTCCTGTTTTGCGATCTCTTTAAGCTTCGCTGCAATTTCATCCGTAGGAATGCGTCTAAAATTAAACCTTTGGCAGCGGGAAAGAATCGTGAGCGGAACTTTATGTACTTCTGTTGTGGCGAAAATAAATTTCACGTGTTCAGGCGGCTCTTCCAAAGTTTTGAGGAGCGCGTTAAACGCCTCGCCCGTAAGCATATGAACTTCATCAATAATATAAACTTTGTACCTCCCGCGGGCAGGTTTGAATTTGACGTTTTCGCGGAGGTTTCTAATTTCATCGATTCCGCGGTTTGAAGCGCCGTCAATTTCTAATACATCCAAGCTTGTACCTTGCGTAATTTCATCGCAAGTGGAACATTGGTTACACGGTTCTGGAGAAGGTCCTTTTTCACAGTTAAGTGCCTTGGCAAAAATTCTTGCGGTTGAAGTTTTCCCAACGCCGCGGGAGCCTGTAAAAAGAAAACTTTGAGCGATTCGGCTTTTTGAAATCGCGTTCTTCAGCGTCGTTGTGATCGGCTCTTGACCGACCACTTCCTCAAAGGTCTGCGGCCTGAATTTGCGCGCGAAGATGAGATAATTTTCAGCTGTTTCTTTCTTTTTCATTTCTGTTTTAATTCCTGTTATAGAAGTTCAGTCAAAATAATCAATGAGAATCATGGCGGCGCTGACTTCTGTGAATGAGATAAAATGTGAAATCAGCACTGCCGTTACCTATGATTAATAATTGCTCATCCCAATTATTAATGACGGTAACTCCGGAGAGAGGAGGATTCGAACCTCCGAGACCCGTAAGGGCCTAACGGTTTTCGAGACCGCCGCATTCGTCCACTCTGCCATCTCTCCCTTTAAAAATCAATTGAAAGAGATGACTGTGCTGATTTCATTAAATTTATACCCAGCTGTCGATTAATGAAAATCAGCCTGCCATCTCTCCATAATAACAGCCTTGGACGATTTCGCGATTCTATTGCCTTCTATTTTATTTGTCAACGAAGGGTTATGTGTGAGGGATGCCAAGAAGATTGAGTAGACGATCCAGATCGTCTAGAGAATAATATCTAATTTCTATTCTTCCCTGATTCTTACGATTTGGAAAAATCCGCACTTGTGTGCCTAGTTTCCGCTCCAGCTTTGTCTCAAGAGCGATGATGTCCTGATCAATTGGACGGGATGCTTTTGCCCGGCGTTTCCGAACAGCAATCCGACCCGCCATTTCTTCAACTTGCCTGACCGAAAGACGCTCTTCCATAATGCGTTTCGCTAATTGGCGCTGATGTTCCGGCGATGGAAGCGAAAGAAGCGCGCGGGCATGCCCGGCTTGAAGCCTCCCATCAATCAAACCTTCCAAAATTTCCTGCGGCAAGCGAAGCAGGCGAATCGTGTTTGCGATGGTGGAACGGTCCTTACCTACTTTCTTTGCGATTTCGTCGTGAGAAAGATCGCGCTCTTCGATTAATCGTACATAGGCTTGGGCTTCTTCGATTGCATTCAGGTCTTCGCGCTGGATATTTTCAACCAACGCCCATTCAAGTAACTTGTCTTCGGCAACGTCTTTTATAATCGCGGGAATTTTATCAAGGCCGCAATGTTGAGCAGCCTTCGTGCGTCGCTCACCACAAATCATTTCATATCCGTCTCCTGATTTCTTGACAATCACGGGCTGCAAAATTCCCTGCTCTTTAATGGAATTAGCGAGCTCTGTGATTTTTTCCTCAGAAAACCGATGCCGGGGCTGTTGGCGGTTTGGCCGAATCGCGGAAATTGGAATTTCCTGAATTCCGGCGTCAAATTTTTCAGCTTGCGCTTTCTGGACCTCTTTCTGAGTTTCCACCATCTTCATGTAAGTATCTGGAATCAAAGCGCTTAAACCCTTGCCCAAAACCTTCTTTTTTAGTTCCATAGGTTCACCTCGTTGCGTTCTCCGACTTCATTTCAATTTGGCTTCTTAACTTCAGAATAGTTTGGTTCGACTGATACTTTCAAGCTTCGCCCGCTTTTCGGAAACCGAGCCAAAAACTCCTTCGCGATCTCTTCGTAACACTTCGCTCCTTTTGAGTGTGGATCATAAACGCTGATTGGTTTTCCAAAACTAGGCGCTTCACTAATTTTTACAGACCGAGGAATCACGGTTTGAAAAACACGATCTTGAAAATGATTCCTTACATCTTCAATTACTTGCTGCGTCAAATTTGTCCTGAAATCTGCCATAGTCAAAATGACCCCGGCAATTTCAAGTTCCGGATTCAGTTTTTCTTTTACGAGTTGATAAGTATTTAAAAGCTGCCCCAATCCTTCCAAAGCATAATATTCGCATTGCAGCGGAATCAAAATTCCATCGCTTGCCACCATGGCATTTAATGTGAGCAGACCCAATGACGGAGGGCAATCAATTAGTACAAAGTCATACTTTTCTTTAATTCCTTCGATGGCGCTCTTGAATAAAAATTCTCTGTTTTCAGCATTGATAAGCTCTACCTCTCCTCCTGCAAGATGAGAATTTGATGGAATAATAGATAAGTTTGTAACACATGTTGATAAAATTATTTCTGAATCTCTGTTTTCATCTATCAACAAATTATAAGCTGTTTTCTGAACTAAATTTTTATCTAAACCTACTCCGCTAGTAGCATTTCCTTGGGGATCAATATCGATGAGAAGAACTTTATTTTGAGATTGAGCTAAACAAGCGGCGAGATTGACGGCTGTCGTTGTTTTCCCAACGCCGCCTTTTTGATTACATAGAGAAAATACTTTTGCCATAAAATTGTCTAGTTGACCATAAGTTAAACTCTTTCTAGCTCATTTTCAACTTAAAAATGAACCTAGATCAAAAAATTACAAAATAACCCTTGTTTCACGTGAAACCCCGTTCGAATAAGTCCCAATTTACGCCCACGAATTACCCAATTGTACACGCCTGCGTGACGCTTTATGGAACTACTACTCGCCATTCTAATGGGGTGGAGCGTCCAACAAAAACACCAGGAAAGTTCAAAGTCTGCATCAAAAGAAAAGCGGGCTCCAGAAGATTTCAAGTTAACTGAGCGCCATTAAGGGTTTCTTTGAATGTACCCTAATGGCTCATCCCAATGCACCTTTTCAGGCGCGCGTGGGATTACATTACGTGCTGTGCACGCTCAAGTAATCGGCTATTTTGATGTTCATATTTAGCAAAATATAGTTATATAAACTACTACTATATATTATCTTATAAAAATTTTATATTTTTTCATTACAATTTACTGGTCCTTACACAATTTGTTGGCCAAACGACAAATCTTATGTTTCACGTGAAACCTCGTTAGAATAACCTTAATTTACAACAACAGCATTGGGCAATTGTACACGGGCGGACGGCAGTTTATAAGCTGTCGCTTACTATTTTAACGGGGCGAAACGCGGGAGAGCTTTTCGATATAAACTAGAAGAACTGAAACATCACAGCTTGATAAGCCCGGGATCCTAGAAGCTTGGCCTATTGAGGCGGGTTTTATTTTTGAGAGTTTCTCTTTAGCTTCTCGGCTGAGTCCTCGGATTTCGGAATAATTAATTGATTCTGGTATTTTCCTCTTTTCGAGTTTTTTGAATTTGGCCACATCAGCTAACTGCCTTTGTATATATCCTTCATATTTGATGTCCCATTCAATTTTTCTATAAGCGTAACCATCTAAATTTCCAAGTTGTAACCCATTTTTTAACAACGTATTAATGGTTATTCCTGTTCTTCTTAACGTTTTATCGAGTGTATTATTTTCAAGCTTGGTTGATTTTAAAATCGAGATCGCCGATTCAATCGCTTGCTTTTGGTCCATCATTTGCTCGTAAGCCTCTTTCGGGATTAATCCAAATTCATAACCATATTTCATGAGCCTTTCGTCTGCATTGTCTTGGCGAAGCAGAAGACGGAATTCCGCACGAGAAGTAAACAACCGGTAAGGTTCGTTTGTTCCTCGCGTCACCAAGTCATCAATCAAAACACCGATATAAGCTTCGGAACGATCTAACACAAAGGGTGGTTTGTTTTTAAGCTTACAAACCACATTAAGACCTGCCATAAGACCTTGCGCTGCGGCTTCTTCGTAACCAGATGTACAATTGACTTGTCCTGCAAAAAATAAATTTCCGATGCGTTTTGTTTCGAGCGAATGTTCGAGCTGGATAGGCGGCATACAATCATACTCAATCGCATAACCGAATCGCATGAGTTCTGCATTCTCCAATCCTTTAATGCTATGGATCATCTCAATTTGAACATCTTGCGGCAGGCTAGTTGACATCCCGTTTACATAAAATTCTTCTGTGTCGCGACCTTCCGGTTCAAGATAAACTTGGTGCCGCTCCTTATCTGAGAATTTAACAACCTTATCTTCAACTGAAGGGCAGTAACGAGGTCCAATTCCTTCGATTCGCCCTGCGTAAAGAGGGGAGCGGTGTAGATTTTTTCGAATGATTTCGTGCGTTTTCTGGTTTGTATAGGTAAGCCAGCAGGACATTTGATTGAGGCTGAGTTTTTCTGTGCGAAAGGAAAATGGTTCCGGATCTTGGTCGCCCGGTTGTTCTTCACAAACAGAAAAATTAATGCTCTTTTGCCGGAGGCGGCAAGGAGTTCCTGTTTTGAAACGTACAACTTCGAACCCGTATTTTTTGAGAGAGTCTGAAAGGCCGAGAGAAGGTGGATCTCCACCGCGGCCTCCTGGGTAATTAACATCGCCCACATGAATTAAGCCGCGCATGAAGGTTCCGGTCGTAATAATAGTAGTCTCGCCGCGATATTCAACTCCCATAAGAGTTCGAACACCTGTGGCTTTTCCGTTTTCAACGACGAGCTCAACCGCTTGGTCTTGTTTCAAATCGATATTGGACTCGCTCTCAACCACTCGTTTCATGTAACGAATGTAATCTTTTTTATCTGCTTGCGCACGGGGAGCCCACACGGCGGGGCCTTTCGATTTGTTGAGCATACGGAATTGAATTGCAGTACGGTCAATGGCAAGCCCCATTTCACCGCCAAGTGCATCGATTTCACGAACCACATGCCCTTTGGCGAGCCCTCCGATTGCGGGATTACACGACATCTGGCAAATCGAATCCAAATTCATCGTCATGAACAGAACTTGATAACCGGCTCGTCCAATTGCGAGAGCCGCTTCGGTCCCGGCGTGACCTGCACCGATTACAATCGCATCGTATTTTTTATCGTGGATCATGTTGACCTTCGGACAGAGAACAGATTACAGGGAAAGAAAAAACAAGTTTAGAATGTAAATTGCAGATTTAACGGTTACATTCAGAATCTCGGAACTCGGAATTCCACATTTCTCATTATCATCTTTTGTCCGTTCTCGATTGTTGCCTTTTTCTGTTCTCTGTACTCTAGTTTCTTGCAACTCACTCATGATGCGGAAGTGCTTTTCCTTTGATGAACAACTGATGAAAAATCGAAAGCATATTATTCAAAAACCAATAAAGCACGAGGCCTGACGGGAGGTTATAAAAGATAAACCCAAAAACAATGGGCATGAACATCATCATCTTTTGTTGATCCGAGGTCCCTGTCGCGGGCGTAAGACGCTGCTGCCACACCATTGAACCGATCATGAGCAAAGGAAGAATGTTGATATTGTGCCCAAGAAAAGGAAGCGCGAAAGGTAACACCCAAGCGCGATCCGGTTCTGACAAATCTCTAATCCAAAAAATGAACGGCTCTCCTTTAAGTTCAACGGTCTGCGCCAAAACTTGGTAGAACGCGATGAAAATTGGAATTTGGAGCACCATCGGAAGACATCCGCCCATCGGATTGACTTTGTTTTTCTTATAAAGCCCCATCATTTCCTGCGATAATTTCGCTTGATCGTCCTTGTGACGCTCTTGAATGGCCTTCAGTTTTGGTTGAAGCGCCTGCATTTTCTTCATGGATTCAAAACTCATATGGGTAAGTGGCGTAAACAACAGCTTGAGCGCAAATGTGAGCAACACAATTGCCCAACCATAGTTTCCAACGACTCCATGAGTCCACTGAAGAGCAAATAAAAGCCAGAACTTAAATACTCCAAAAAATCCGTGCGACAGAAGTTGCTCAAATCCTTGGCCGAAGGATTTCAATTGGCGGTAGTATTGCGGGCCGGCGTAAATTAAAAAACTCCGTTGCAAATTGCCGTTCGGTGCGACTATTTCCGGAGCAAACCGCAGCGTGCCCTTCATAAATTCCGTACCCTTAATGCCCGCGGCCACCTTCACAAATGCAAACGGCTTGTCAGGACGAACGATGAGTGCAAAATAATGGCGGGTAAGCGCCTGCCAAAGAATTTCTCCGTCGAGGACATACGGCTTCTTCTCAATTTTATTCAACTTTTCAGAGATCAGCTTCTCTTTTAAAGCAACGAAAGATTCTGTCTGAAAACGGTCATTCCGCTGAACAAAGGTGACGTCAAGCTGCGTTCCTATTTCAAGAGAAACGGGTTGCTCCTGGGCGTTGAGATTATCGAGTTCTACGTCAAGCCAAATAACTGGTTGATTTTGATCAAAGCGAAATTTTTTCACAAGACGCCATTTGCCAGGATCTTCGGTAGCTAGCTGAACTTCGCCCTTTTGTTGATCAAGTGATTGGAGCGAAAAAGTGCTATCTTGAAAGTCAATTCCTTGATTCGCGAGAGCAATTGAAAAAGCGCCGTTTCCATCCTGAGCGCGATTGATTAAAAAAACTTCTCCGCCTTGGCTTTTGCCCCAGTTTTTAAGTTCAAGCTTTGTGATTACGCCTCCTCGATCTGAGAACTCTGCATTGAAATACTGATGTGAAAATTGGTAGAGATTCTCCTTACGTCCAACTAAGGGAGAAGAAATTTCTCTTTGCTGGGAAACGGATTGGGCCCCTGCGTTTACTTCCTTTAGAGATGCGACAGACTGTGTCGTTTCGGAGACGGAGACAGATTTGGGTGCAATCTGCTTGAGATAAAGGGGATAAAAAATCAAGATCAAAAACGACAGCGCAACTGCTAACAACAATCTTTTTTCAGAATTCATTTCGAAACTGGATCGTAACCGCCGCGGTGGAAGGGATGGCAGTGAAGAAGTCGAAAGAAAATTTTCGCGCCGCCTCGAAAAATTCCAAGATGTTCGACCGCTTCGCGGGCATATTCAGAACACGAAGGAAAAAAACGGCACTGCGAGCCTAAAAAAGGAGAAATGAATCTTTGGTATTTCCGGATCGCATTACAAACCGCGGCAGAGAAAAAATTTTGACTTGCCCCGCTTTTTGGAGCAACAACATCTTTCATGGTTTTTATTCAAATCCCGTTCTTCAATACTCCAGCACGCTCAAAAAGATGGGTTAAAACTCGTTGTAAGTTATTGTTTGCAAATAACTTACTTCCATCAACAATTCTTACAACAAAATCAAAGCTAGCTCGAAACTCGAGCTTTCTGAGCCGAAAAAAATCGCGCGCTACACGCTTCGCGCGATTTCGATCGGAGGCTCGTTTGAAAACGCGCCGGCTCACCACTATTCCCAAACGGCTCTCGACGGCGGAACTATTTTCCGAAAAACAAAGACTAACTCCTTCTTCTTGAACCGAGCGCGCGTTTCTTAAAATGTGTCGAAATTCGCTGGTGCGTCTCAGACGCTCTGTTTTTGGAAAGGAATTGCCGCTTGCAGTCATACTTGAGTCAACCGCGCCCGTCCTTTTCTGCGTCTTCTCTTCAAAATAGACTGACCACCGCGTGATCGCATGCGTTGTAAAAAACCATGTTTTGATCTCCGCTTGCGCTTGGAAGGTTGGTATGTTCGCTTCATTGTGGTTGACTCTTTTGTTCGTTGGTTTAGAAGTAAAACTGGCGCTCGATTATAACAAAAAAGATCTTGAAGTCAAGAACCTGCCAAGAGTCTTTTTCAAACTTAAAAACGCGTTTTTCCAAACGGTTCATTTCCGTTTTCCAAAAAAATATTGCTGGAATCCGTAATTCCGTTTGCTATAATAAAAGTCGAAGATTTAGGCCTCCTTAACCAAGCCGATAACGAACCGTTTGAAAATTTGCCGAAGAACGCTCGAAAAGTGCTTTCTCCTTTAAGTAAAATATGTTAGCAGTATGTTTATAAACTGTCTATTAAATATAAGCTGTTATCTTTATTTATTAGTAAATTATATGTTCACAAATTGTTTATAACTTGAAATGACCATAAAAGAACTCTCCAGTACCCCCACGGCTCAAATCAATCAGACAGAGATTTGGCAAAAAGCTCTTGCGAATATAAAACAAGAGTTGAGCGAACAAAGCTTTAAAACTTGGGTGGAACCCGCACGTTTCCAAAAGCTTGAGGGTGGTGTATTGGTGTTGGAAGTTCCAGATAAGTTTTATGGCGATTGGCTTAAAGAACATTATCAGGACATCATTCGAGGAGCTCTTTGTGGGGTGGTTGGCTCAAAGCCTGACATTCGTTATGTCGTTCAAGACCGTTCTTTCAAACCAAGCTCTCCTCCGGCTTCTTCGCAGACGCGCAGTGTGACTGAGATCCCATCTTTAAATGACCGCTACACGTTCCAAAACTTTGTCGTCGGCCCCGGGAATCGGTTTGCCCATGCGGCTGCTGTTGCGGTAAGCGAGGCTCCGGCCAAAAATTACAACCCTCTTTTCTTATATGGCCGCGTAGGGTTGGGTAAAACTCATCTTATGCAAGCAGCGGCTCATCATGTTCTTGGGCGAAACCCAGGTGCTAAAGTGGTTTATATATCTGGAGAAAAGTTCACAAATCAGCTTATCTCTGCGATCCAAAACCGCTCTACACATACGTTTAGACTAAAGCATAGAAACACGGACATTTTATTGGTGGACGACATCCATTTCATTGCTGGCAAGGAATCCACTCAAGAGGAGTTCTTTAATACCTTTAACACGTTGTACGACGCGCACAGACAAATCATCGTTTCAAGTGACCGGCCGCCGAAAGAGATACCAGGTTTAGAGGACAGGCTGATTTCAAGATTTAGTTGGGGTTTGGTTGCTGATATCCAACCTCCAGATCTTGAAACTCGTGTTGCTATTCTTAAAAAGAAGATGGAACGTGAAACCGTTGTTCTCCCAGATGATGTTGTCTTCTTTATTGCAAGCAAGATTAAATCAAATATTAGAGAGTTGGAAGGAGCTTTGATGCGCGTTGTGGCTTACTCGTCTTTAACATCAACAATTGTTGATGTTAAAGTGGTAGAGGAACAAGTTTTAAAAGATGCTTTAAAAGAAGAAGTGAGGAATATTACCATCGACCAAATTCAAAAAGATGTCTGTAATTATTTCCAAATTAAAATCTCAGACTTAAGAGCCAAACGAAGATCTAAATCCATTGCCTACCCAAGGCAAGTAGCAATGTATTTGGTGAGGAGTATGACTGACCACTCACTCCCAGAAATTGGTTCTTTCTTTGGGGGGCGCGGGCACGCAACTGTTATTTATGCTTGTAATAAGATTGAGAGAGCGCTACAGATCGGTGGTAAGGTAAGACTCATAATTGACGATATAAAAATGTTGATGCAGAAGGGTTAGTTGTGGACAGTTTTTATTTCTATAAGTTGTTTAGCTTAATTGGTTTAAGTGGATATTAACATTTTAGAGGAGATTACTAGTATGACTACTACTTTAAAACAAGATAGTATAACAGGAAGCAATGCTATGCAGATCAAAGTTCAAAAAAATGATTTCCTTAAAGCGATAACAATAGTTTCTGGGGCGGTAGGTTCAAAAACAACTCTTCCTATCCTAAACAATATTCTAATTCAAAGCGACGGCCCCGACCAGATTTTGCTAACTGGAACTGACTTAGAACTTAGCATAAGGACGCGATGCGCAGCAACGGTTGCTTTACAAGGTTCCATTACCATTCCCGCGAAGAAGCTTTACGAAATTATTCGTGAATTGGAGCCAGGGGAGATTGAACTTACAGTCTCAAAAAATAACGCCGCGAATATAAAAACCAACAAATCATTCTTTAAAATTATGGGCCTTGAAGCTGAAGACTTTCCAAAACTACCAGAGCCGGCTCCCGAACAGACATTTGAGCTGGGCCAGCAAATTCTAAAACAATGTTTGATGCTTACGTCATTCGCCGTTTCACGCGACGAAACACGATATACGCTTAATGGGGTTTTGGTCATTTTAAAAAACCAAACCGCGCGGTTTGTCGCCACGGACGGAAAAAGGCTGGCCTCCGTTGAAAAAAACCTAGATCTCTCTGGTAATACAGCTTTAGAGGCAATTATTCCAACGAAAACGGTTTCGGAGCTGATCAAGACACTCTCTGAAAGCGAAGGAAAGGCAAAAGTGGTCTACGCGCAAAACCAAGTTATTTTTCAATTAAACGAAACCACATTTGTTTCCAGATTGATTGAAGGCAGATTTCCCAATTACGAACAAGTAATTCCAAAAGAGGAAAAGACGCGTGCGCAAGTGAAACGGCAAGATTTGCTTTCAGCAATGAAAAGGGTTTCTCTGCTCACTTCCCAAGAAAACCAGTCTGTCAAACTAGATTTTACTAAAGGAAAAGTTTTGATTTCATCAAGATCACCGAACCTTGGAGAAGCTAAGGAAGAAATTTCGGCCGATGTTTCCGGCGAGGATTTAACCATTGGGTTTAACCCGAGTTATGTCATCGACGTTTTAAAAAATTTGGAAGCAGAAGAAGTTTCGCTTTCCATGACTGAGCCCGACAAACCGGGGCTGCTCAAAAGCGACGGTGGATATTTGTACGTGATAATGCCAATGCAATTAAGTTGAAATGACGGGCCAGAATCAAATGAATGAGAAACCACTGAAATCTATCTTGGACAGTCTTTTCACTTCTTTGGCGAACCCCGAACAACTTAGGAAATCAACGCTCGTTGACTTTTGGCCTAAGGTTGCCGGAAACTATTTTTCAAAACACACCAAACCGCGTTTTAGTCCAGATGGAAAAGTAACCGTATGGGTGGACGATTCAACCATTGCTTTTGAATTGAGCCAACGTTACAAACCCGTACTGCTCAAGCGGCTCAAAAACCAGTTTGGCGAGGACCAAGTGAGAGACATCCGATTTTTTGTAGGCGAAATCCGTTAAAAGAATCATGAAAACCATGGCAAAACCGAAGCCAAAAAAACCAGGAAGGAAAAAAGAAACACCTTCGAGCTCCTCTTACGACGCCACCAAAATCCAAGTCCTTGAGGGGGTCGACGCTGTCCGCAAGCGCCCCGCTATGTACATCGGGGACACAACACCACGAGGTTTGCACCATCTTGTTTACGAAGTAGTTGACAACTCTGTTGACGAAGCACTCGCAGGCTTCTGTGACGAAATCGTCGTCGTCGTCCATCCTGATAGCAGCGTTACGGTAACAGATAACGGGCGCGGGATTCCAGTGGATATGCACAAGACGCAAAAGAAATCCGCGCTTGAAGTGGTGATGACTACGCTTCACGCCGGCGGTAAATTTGATTCAAAAACCTACCGCGTTTCGGGGGGTCTTCACGGTGTTGGTGTTTCGGTGACTAATGCGCTTTCCGAGTGGTGCGAAGTGGAAGTGTCGCGCGATGGAAATGTATACCGCCAGAAATATGAGCAAGGTAGACCCACCACCAAAGTTACCGTTGTCGGGAAAAGCAAGGCGGCCGGTACTACGGTTACTTTCAAACCGGACAAGGAGATTTTCGAAAAGATTGAGTTTAGTTTCGACATTCTTTCCAATCGGCTACGGGAACTTGCTTTTTTAAACAAGGGCGTTGAAATATCGATCAAAGAGGAACGCTCCAAGAAAGAACACACCTTTAAATACAAAGGCGGAATATCTGAATTCATCGAATACTTGAACCGCAACAAACACCCTCTTCATTCGAAAATTTTCTATGTGGACAAACAGAAAGAGCATGTTGAAGTCGAGAGCGCTTTTCAATATAACGACGGTTACAACGAAGACATTTTTTCATTCGCCAATAATATCAACACGGTTGAAGGCGGCACGCACCTAATTGGATTCAGAACCGCGCTTACTCGCGCAACCAACCAATATGCGAAATCAAAAAACCAACTGAAAGACATTGGAGGTTCGTTGAGCGGACAGGATTTGTCTGAAGGCCTGGCTGCGGTGATCAACGTGAAAATCCCGCAACCCCAGTTTGAAGGACAAACCAAAACTAAACTAGGAAACGGTGAAGTCGAAGGGATCGTCTCATCTGTTCTTTACGACGCCCTCACCGCGTTTTACGAAGAAAATCCAGCGATTGCGAACAAGATTGTTGAGAAGGCAACGCTCGCGCTCAGAGCTCGCGAAGCAGCCCGAAAAGCAAGAGAGCTGACCCGAAGGAAAGGCGCTCTTGAATCCGCATCGCTTCCCGGAAAACTCGCGGATTGTTCGAATGAAGAACCCAAAAACTGCGAGCTTTATATTGTAGAAGGGGATTCAGCGGGCGGTTCTGCCAAACAAGGAAGGGACCGAAGATTCCAAGCCATTCTTCCAATTCGAGGAAAAATTTTGAACGTTGAAAAATCACGCCTCGACAAAGTCCTAAGCAATGAGGAGATCCGAACTATGATCACAGCCATCGGAACCGGCATTGGCATGGGGGCCGAAGGCGATGGATTTGATCTTGCCAAACTTAGATATTACAAAGTGATTATCATGACCGATGCGGATGTGGATGGTTCCCACATTAGAACGCTCTTGCTCACGTTCTTTTACCGACAAATGAAAAAGCTGGTTGAAAACGGGCACATTTATATTGCCCAGCCGCCGCTTTTCAAAATTAAGAAAGGGAAACGCGAAGAATATATTCAAACTGAGGAACAAATGAATGCCATGCTTCTTGAATTTGGATACGAAGGGGCATCCCTCAAAGATCTTAAAAGCAAACAGTCTTATTCAGACAAAGACCTCAAAGCAATTTTAGACACGCTTTTAGAGTTTGAAGAAGTTAGGTACTTGATTGAACGTAAGAGCGTTGATTTCGAAAAGTATCTCGCTGCCTACGACACAAAAAAGAAAGTATTTCCGTCTTACTTGGTTAGATCCGAAGAAGACAGAGAAGGAAAATTCCTCTATTCCGATGAGGAGCTTGCCAACTTGACCAAGGAAGCGGAGAAGAAAAAAGGCAAGTCCGTTGCGCTTCAGACAAAAATCGAAGGAGCTCAAAAAGAAGCCGAAGAGAAAGAAGTACTCGAAGTCATTGAAATTTTCGAAGCGTATGAGCTCGTTAAAATCGCCAAAAAACTTGAGAAGTTCAATCTTGAGATTCAAGATTTCACGGACGGAGAAAAACCTATTTTTGAACTGAAAACGGGAAAGAAAACCGTTGCACTTAAAAATCTTTCCGAAGTGCTTCGGGCAGTTAAAGAATCCGGGAAAGAAGGTATGACCCTTCAGCGCTATAAAGGCCTCGGCGAAATGAACCCAGAGCAGCTTTGGGAAACTACCATGGATCCTGCAAGGCGCACCATTTTGAAAGTAACACTTGAAGATGTGGTCGAAGCCGATGAAATGTTTACGGTTTTGATGGGCGATGAAGTAGAACAAAGACGGCAATTTATCGAGCGGAACGCGAAGGCAGTCCGCAATTTGGATATTTAACCCGCTATGGAGGGTCATCCTGAGCGAAGCGAAGAATCTCAGACTCATCAAGGTAAACTCCGCGAAGGATCTCTGGATTCTTCGGCACTACGGGTGCTGCCCACAGGAGGGCAGCGGTCGAGTCCCTGTGGGACGGCCTTCGGCCTCAGAATGACAAGGATAATCACATGGCAGCAGATGAAAATGTAAATGTTTACGCGCTAAACGAAAAAATTATTCCGGCTCCCATCGAAGATGAGATGAAGACGAGCTACATCAATTACGCGATGAGCGTTATTGTTGGGCGCGCGCTTCCCGATGCGCGGGATGGTTTGAAACCCGTGCACAGAAGAATTCTTTATGCGATGAGTGATTTGGGTCTTGCCCACAACAAAGCCTACAAAAAATCAGCGCGTATTGTTGGAGAAGTGCTCGGGAAATATCATCCGCACGGCGATATGGCCGTTTATGATTCGATGGTCCGAATGGTTCAGGATTTTTCACTTCGTTATCCATTAATTGAAGGACAGGGCAATTTTGGTTCTCTGGATGGCGACAATGCAGCCGCAATGCGTTATACAGAGGCTCGTCTTGGCGCTATTTCGAATGAACTTCTACAGGATATTGAGAAAGGAACCGTAACTTTTGTCCCCAATTTTGACGAATCGCTTACGGAACCCACCGTTCTTCCCGCCAAACTCCCAAATCTTCTTGTGAATGGTTCAAGCGGCATCGCTGTTGGCATGGCCACCAACATTCCGCCGCACAATCTGAATGAAATTGTTGAGGCAATTGTAGCGGTTATCGACAATCCAGAAGCACCCATCAAAGACTTGATGAAAATCGTAAAAGGTCCGGATTTCCCAACGGGAGGCATCATTTGCGGCCGCGACGGAATCAAGTCCGCTTATGAAACGGGCCGTGGGAAATTAATGGTTCGTGCCAAAGCCGCCATTGAAAGCGGCGCGAAAAACAAAAAAGATGCGGTCGTAATTACGGAAATTCCGTACATGGTCAACAAAACCAACCTCATCGAATCCATCGTCCGTTTGGTTGAATCTAAAAAAGTGGATGGTATTTACGACATTCGGGATGAATCGGATCGAGACGGAACGCGCGTCGTTGTGGAACTTAAAAAAGATTGCGTTCCGCAAGTGGTGCTGAACCAACTTTTCAAGCACACCCAAATGCAGGAAACGTTCGGCGTGATTATGATTGCTTTGGTGGATGGGCAACCGAGAGTTCTCAACTTAAAGGAGATGCTCGAGCAGTTTATCGAATTCCGAGTCGAAATGGTCTGCAAACGAACTCAGTTTGATCTCGACAAAGCCGAGCGGCGTGCCCATATTTTGGACGGTCTTAAGATCGCGATCGGAAGTTTGGACAAGGTGATCAAAACCATCCGCGCTTCGAAGGATCCGGAGGTTGCTAAAGAGGCCTTGATGAAAAATTTCGAGCTTACGGAAATTCAGGCCAAAGCGATTCTCGAAATGCAGCTCCAGCGCTTGACAGCGCTTGAACGGGATAAGATTGAAGCCGAATATCTCGAACTTCTCAAACAGATCGAATATTTCAAATCAGTTTTGAAGAGCAAGCAGAAAGTGTTTAACATCATCAAAGATGAATCCAAAGAGCTCACCAAAAAATATGGCGATGAGCGCAGAACTCAACTTGTAGCCGCCGAGACGGATTTTGAAATCGAAGATTTAATTGCAGAAGAGGATGTGTTGATCACGATTTCACATGCCGGTTACATCAAAAGACTTCCGGTTGATACCTATAGGCGCCAGCACCGCGGAGGCAAAGGTGTCACAGGCGGCGGCGTCCGCGATGATGAAGAAGATTTTATTGAACACATGTTCCTCGCTTCGACACATGATCAACTTTTGTTTTTCACGAACAAAGGACGCGTCTATTGGCGGAAGGCTTACGATATTCCGCAAGCATCACGCCAGGCAAAAGGAAAAGCCATCGTGAATCTCTTGGCCCTCGGCCAAGACGAGACGATCGCGAGCTTCCTCCAAGTTAAAGAGTTTGACGACAAACATTATGTCTTGATGGTGACAAAAAATGGCGTCGTCAAAAAGTCGAACTTAACGGATTATTCTCATCCCCGCACGACAGGGATCAACGCCATTACGTTAAAAGAAAAAGACGCGTTGATTGATTGCAAATTAACAGGTGGCAAAGACGAAATCTTTCTTGCAACCCAAGCAGGAAAAGCCATTCGCTTTAATGAGAAGCAGGCCCGCGAGATGGGACGCACGGCAAGTGGCGTGCGCGGAATCCGGCTCGGGAAAAAAGATGAGGTTATCGCTTGCGAGATTGTAGATCCAAAAGCAACCGTGCTTACCGTTACGAGCCAGGGCTTCGGGAAGAGATCAAAATTTCAAGATTACAGACTCCAGTCCCGCGGCGGCAAAGGAATTATCAACACCAAAGTAACCGCGAAGAATGGATACGTTGTCAATGTTTTGACCGTAACGGACGACGATGAAATCATTATTGTGACGGAGCGGGCTCAAGTCGTTCGCATATCAGTTAACCAGATTCGGACTGTGGGGCGGAACACCCAAGGAGTTCGGGTTATTAAACTTCAGCCCAAAGACGAAGTTGCATCAGCAATGAAAGTAGTGGCGAAAGAAGAAGCAGGATCAGAAGGCAAAGAACAAGACGAAAAGAAAAAATCATAGAAAATCCCAAGTCCGAGCACTTATATATGCAGGGATCTACGGCCTGCCCGAATAAGTAAGGATTTGGGATTTTCTATCTGAGCAAACATGTTAGACCTTAAGCTAATTCGAGAAGAACCCGAGACTGTGAAGCAAGGACTTGCCCGGAAAGGGGTGAAGCCTGAGGAAATCAACCATTTGCTCGAACTTGATTCTAAACGACGCGCCTTTCTCCAAGAAGTCGAATCTCTAAAGGCCAGCCGCAATAAAGCCAACGACGAGATTTCCAAAGCCAAGAAGGAAGGGAAGCCCGTCGAATCCCTAATTAATGAGATGAAGACAATGTCCCATAAAATAAGTGATATTGATAGTAAAGTGGTAGAAATAAATAATAAAATAGGTAATATTATGTATGATATCCCAAATATACCTGATAAATCGGTTCCAGATGGTTTTGGAGCTAATAGTAATAAAGTGGTTCGGCAATGGGGCAAAGCCCCTAAATTTTCCTTTAAACCAAAGGATCATATTGAGCTTGGCACGAAATTAGGGTGGGTTTCATTTGAGAAGGCCGCCAAGCTGAGCGGAAGCGGTTTTGCTTTGTTCCAAGGGGAAGGTGCAGGGCTTGTACGAGCTTTGATGAATATGATGATCGATCTTCACACCAAGAAACATGGCTATCGGGAGATTTGGCCACCTGCGTTGGTGAATCGTGCCAGCATGACAGGGACAGGCCAGCTGCCGAAGATGGAAGAGGACATGTATCGCTTGAAGGATGACGATTTATTTCTGATTCCAACGGCGGAAGTGCCTGTTTCTAATGTCCATCGGGACGAAATCTTAAGCGAGAACGATCTCCCCATTAAATATGTAGCCTATTCGCCTTGCTTTCGTAGGGAAGCAGGTTCCTATGGGAAAGACACGCGCGGGCTTTCGCGCGTTCATCAGTTTGACAAAGTGGAGCTGGTAAAGTTTGTGAAACCGGAACATTCGCTTGATGAGTTGGAGTTGCTTGTGAAGGACGCCGAAGAAGTGCTCCAGCTTCTTGAGCTTCCGTACCGGGTTGTACTTTTGTGCGCTGGAGATTTAAGCTTCGCCGCTGCGAAATGTTATGATCTTGAAGTTTATGCTCCGGGAATGAACCGATGGTTTGAAGTTTCAAGTTGCAGTACGTTTGGTGATTTTCAAGCGCGGCGGATGAATATTAGATATAAATCTAAATCTGAAAAGGGAAAAACCCAATTCATTCACACACTAAATGGTTCAGGCGTCGCGTTTGCGCGGACGATTTTATGTTTGCTCGAAAATCACCAACAAGCAAATGGATCGATTAAAATTCCAGGTGCTCTTAAACCTTATTTTGATTAATAATGATGGGGTGGCAGCACTGACTTACATTGAAGGACTCGAGTCTATTTATTTATGGTAGTCAGTACAGTCATCCCTTCCCATACTTATTTGTCTTGAGATTATTAATTGGTAAGGGATGGCAGCCCCAATTCTCATTGATAAAAATTGGAAATCGGGACAGTCACCCTTTCCGATTTATATTACTCGATGGAGGGGTGGCAGAGTGGACGAATGCGGCGGTCTTGAAAACCGTTAGGCCCGCAAGGGTCTCGTGGGTTCGAATCCTACCCCCTCCGAATTTAGCCGGTGAAACTTAATGAGAATTGAAATTGTAAGAGATGTGATGGCAAAAAAAACACTGTGCGACTTGGCAGTTGAAGGATACGGCGAAATGATTAAAGCCGTTGTCGACATTGGGCGCGAAGTGCTTGCCGTAGGAGGAGAACTTCACGCAGATGCAGAAGCATTGCTTTTGAATGACGGATCCAAGCAGGAAGATCTGTGGGGTATTAACATCTATCCTGAGAAAAACAAAGAAAACCACATTGAGTATACTTCTTTTATTAATATACGGCCGCGTGATGGGAATAGATCCCTTGAAATTAAAGATGAGGGGCTCAGAAGGAAAATCAGAAGCATTGTGGATAAACGTGTTGATTGGAACAAATAAGCGGAAGACTCAATGAACCCGGAACGATGGAGCCAACTTGCGCTCAAAGAACAAATGGGGCACATTACGAGCGAACTCAGGCGTGCGATCGTCTGGGAAGAGCGAGCTGACTTTGAAAGCCGCCAGAAAGCGTTAGATCGTACACTCGAGCTTGTCCAAATGACGCTCTCCACAGTGCAGAGCACCAGACGTCGTGAAATCGCACGTTTGAAAGAAGTGGTTTGTCATTGTATTGCAAGATCTCACGCATATGATGTCACGTTGCGCGATTTGGAGATTTACGGTTTAAGCCATTTGGGAAGTTAGTCATTTTTTGGTCACAAGTCATTCTATTCCTTACATGGAGAGGTCGCATAGCCCGGTTTAGTGCGGCGGTTTGCTAAACCGCTGTAGCGCCTAAAGCGCTACCGGGGGTTCAAATCCCCCCCTCTCCGGATTTCCCCGGGCTGCGCAAATAGTTGCGACTACCCTCTCTGCCATCATCTACCGATAGATATTTATTAGATGATGATGACTGTACTGATTACCAATTTATCATGACTTGATAGTTAATGAGAATCAGTGCTGCCATCATCTACAATAGAATGTACCGATGCCAGTCTTACTTCAGATCAATGAAATTCATAAATCTTTTGGTGCCGTCACGGTCTTGGATGAGGCCAGTGCTTCGTTCAGCGATAATCAGAAAATCGGAGTGATTGGCCGGAACGGGGCTGGAAAGTCCACACTGTGCCGGATCATCACCGGTCATGAAAAGGCAGATAGCGGTACCATTGCACGAAACTCCGCACTTCGTCTGAGCTACCTCAAGCAGCATGACACTTTTCGTGCCGGAGAAACTGTCCTTGAGTTCCTGATACACACCACTGAACGCGAGCATTGGGAATGTGCGGAACTAGCCGCGCGGTTTCAGCTTAAAAATGAAACGCTTGATCAGTCGATCCAAAGTCTTGCGGGCGGCTATCAGACGCGCGTTAAGCTGGCGGCTATGCTCCTTGGCAATCCAAACTTTCTGGTCCTGGATGAACCAAGCAACTACTTAGATTTAAGTACCTTGGTCCTCCTGGAAAATTTCTTGATCAATTTCCGAGGCGGTTATTTGGTTGTCTCGCATGACCGTGAATTTTTAAAACGCACCTGCGACCATACGCTGGAAATCGAAGGCGGCCAGATCACCCTTTACCCCAGCGGTATCGAAGAATATTTCGAGTTTAAGGAAGAGCAACTTGCGCAGAAGAGAGCCCACAATCAGGGCGTTGAAAAAAAGCGGATCCAGCTCCAGGCTTTTATTGATCGCTTCCGCGCCAAAGCTTCAACTGCCTCCCGCGCCCAGTCCAAAGTAAAACAGCTTGCCAAATTGAAGACCATCGAGATCCTCCATCCGGTGAGCTCAATACGCATTCGTATTCCGCAGGTAGAACCCAAAGCCGGTGTCGCGTTTGAGTGTCACAATCTTGCAATCGGTTATCCCGAAAAGGACGTAGCGCGTGCGATTAATCTAACCATTGACCGAGGCGAGCGCGTAGCCATTCTTGGGGATAACGGAGAGGGGAAAACAACCTTTCTTAGGACGGCCGCAGGCGATCTAGTGCCCAAAGCCGGAAATTTCCGTTGGGGTGCAGGACTTCAAATCGCTTATTACGCGCAGCATGTCCTTTCTTCACTTCATCCAGACGACGATATTTACACGCATTTGATGCGGGCAAGCGCACCGAATATGACCAACCAAGAAATCCTCGCCATGGCCGGTGGTTTTTTGTTTAAGGGCGATGATGTGAAGAAAAAAGTGAAAGTGTTGAGCGGCGGAGAACGTGCGCGTCTCATCTTAGCAGGCCTGCTTCTGACTAAGAGTCATGTCTTGCTCTTGGATGAACCGACCAACCATCTTGATTTTGAGACTGTGGAAGCTTTGGGGCGCGCGCTTAGAAATTTTTTAGGGACCGTCTTTTTTATCAGTCATGACCGCACCTTTGTCAATCTGATCGCGACTAATATCATTGAAGTCAAGAAAGGCCGGGTCACGCGCTACCCGGGGACTTACGAAGATTATGTTTATCATCTTGAATTGATGGCGCACGAGGAGATGGAGGAACATCCTTCCGGCGCGAGTACGCATTCGTCTGCAAAACCTCACGATTATATTCCGGCTCAAAAGGAAGACCCTCAAACTGTATCAGAGCGGGCGAAAGAAAAAGCGGAACTCAAAAAAATCAATTCTGGGATTGCGGCAGTTAAGAAAAAAATGGCAAAAGCTGAACAACGGATACAACATTTCAATCAGGAACGAGACAAATTGCTTGAGGAACTTCGCAAGAACCCCTTTCATTATTCGAAGGACCGCAACAGGCGCCTCAAAGAATTGCAGATCGGTCTCGAAGAAAGCGAACACGAGTGGTGCAGTTTGCAGGGTGAGCTGGATCGATTGGAGAAAAAAGATTAGAATTTGACAGCACCAACAGCATAGGGGGCGAGGTTTAATTAGCAATTTTGAGATTTTTGAAGGAGGGAGTTTCTTTAAGGTGCTCCAATGGTTCATCCCAGCGCACCTTTTCAAATGCGTACGGGGTTACTTTACGTGAATAAGTAATTTTTTGGCCGTATAAAGCCGTAGTATAAAGCCAAGGAAAACTTAATGGTACATTCAGCTCGGATCGGAAATTAAAATCAGGTGGTTTAGTGTGTCTATGGCGAACAAGCGTAACGCGTTCCTTTTTTGTTTTGTCCTGATTCTCACCCTAGCACAATTTCTGTCTGGGAGCGCTCTTGCCGCGGAGCAGTCCTTAAAAGTAATCATTGCCGATTTGAAAGGGCAGGTCGAAATTGTGAAGAAAGCTGCACTTGGAAGCGTTCGCGCTATGAAAGAAATGGAATTAGGTCCTGGTGATACCGTGAAAGCGGGAAAGGAGAGTTGGGCAAAAGTAGAAATTGAAAACCTTGGCGCCATTGAACTTGAAGCCGAAACTGCCTGGTCCTACGACCGTTCTGTGACGGATCAAGGAAAGCATGTGTTTGAAGCTCAGCTTGCCGTGGGCCGATTGAAAGCGAAGGTGAAAAAACTGCCGGAAGGTTCTCTTTTCGAAATTAGAACGCCCACTTCAATCACAGCAATCCGAGGAACTGCCTTTAGTTTGTTTGTGTATCTGATCCAAAGACAGCTCTTTAGCTTCCTTGAGGTGTTCGAAAATTCAGTCGAGTTTTCCAACTTAAAGCGCGATCAAAAACTAGTTGTGAAGGAAGGCCATAGTGCAACCGCTGATGAATCAGGAAAGCTGACCTCAGACGGCAAGCCGCCTGAAAAAAAAGAAGAATCAAACAAAAAGGGCGGGAATCCTCCTGGCGGCGATTCTTCAGATGGAGATCGAAAAAGCCCGTTTGATGGTTACCCGCCGGGCGTGAATAAATTTATGGGGGACAATTCCGGCACTCCAACGCGGCCTCCTGAAAATATGGTCTATAATCGTCCGGGCCAGAGCAACGAAAGCCAGCGTTCCTCTGAATCCAGCCACGATTCAGGCGAAGGCCACTATTAAAGTTGTTTCTAACACTTTCTCTGATTTTTTAAAAATGGAACTATCCTGAATGAACGAGGAGCTATAGAGATGAATTTCACCAGGCCGACATTGGGCTTGATGGTTTGCCTCATTTTTGTGAGCGGATGTGGTCCCCCAGCACCCTATTCAGAACCGGGCCCGGATTATTATGCTGATATGGAACGCAGTAATATTGACGGCCGTTGGTATCACAAAACTTCACCTAAATCCCGCGACACAATGTCTTATGATAGCCCTCGGCGAGATTAAAGCTTAGCCGCAAACAAAGATATTTCTCGGTTGGCAATCATATTGCCGCGTTTTTGTTTTAGGCTTGTAAACCTCCTGGTCTTCTCTAACCCTTTGGCAGTATAATTCATTTGTCTGGTCGGGGTGGGATATCCCTCGCCTTCAGGCGAAGCCTTCAGGTTGACAACTCCTGTAGAATGGGCGAATCATGGGATCGCCACAGTACCGGAGGACCTCGCA
>Ga0209515_10001949_pt1 | contig 32843 bp, 46 predicted proteins | sample Subgroupgradi54m_FD_187454 | JGI IMG/M metagenome (GOLD analysis project Ga0209515, IMG submission 187454) | Subsurface groundwater microbial communities from S. Glens Falls, New York, USA - GMW60B uncontaminated upgradient, 5.4 m (SPAdes)... ... | reverse complement strand
TATATATCGCTTTTCTCTGCATCTCCCAAAGCAGTTACAACTTCATAATCCACATCAGCATTATAATTTTTATCAATCCAGTCCAAGATAGCTCCCTGAAGCTGCTCTGTATCATTCGCACTTCCTCCACTTATTTCCTCAATATGCGAAACATCCATATTATTAAATCCGACAGCCAAGGGTAGTCTCCCAGATTCACTTTTCAAAATGCTGTACGGCACATGTAATGCTATCAATTGTGAAACAATATCTTCATAATCGCTCTCATTAACTGCATCTTTAAAGTCCCTCTCCAATTGGCTTAAAGTCGCATTCATTTCAACAACCTTTACAACTTTCTCAATTTCAGTTTTTGTCCACGCTGGATAGCTATTTATTTGGGCGCTTAGATTTCCAATTCTTACTCTATAATCTTTTAAGGTTAAATTAGCAGAATCTTTTGCGTTTCCAACTGTAATGCTAAATATTTTTTTCGATGTTAAATTACCAATTTTAGCAGTAACAAGCACATCAAATTGCCCAGATGCATCGTAAGTATGTGTGCTCTTCCTGCTATTGGACTCTACATTCTCGTTATTCCCAAATTCCCATTTTGTATAAGTTATATTTTTTGCGCTCGTAGCAATAAACTCGGTATTCCTTCCAATTAAGACAAACTTTGGATTTACCTCAAAATCAAACCCTGCTTCTACATTTATATCTTTCTTAAAAACCTGCGTTCCATCCAAATATAAAATAAATTTATCATCGCTTTTTCCTATTGTAAATCCTGCCTTTTCCAAATCAAGATTTAAGTATCCAGAAGTAAGCTCTGAATCTTTTAGTTCTAAATTGTATATCTTATCTGTTGGGACTAAAACGCCAGAATCAGAATATATCGTATGTGCATTGCTGAAACTTATGGTTCCTGTCCCGTTAAGCTCTATTGGGACAATACATTCAGGATCACACTTGTATCCATTTCCGTTTTTTGGGTAATTATCAAATAAGTAATCATTAACATAATCTCCAAGACTAACTCCAAACTTATCTTCAAAATAACTATCATTTATATTTAAGTTTAAAGGGCTGAACTGCATACCTCTCGCAAATATCTCAAAATCCCTTCCCGAGGGATTTCCAGACTCACTAACTCCACATTTTCCTCCTGACTGCTCCATTTTTATTTTATAATCGGGTCCCATACTTGAAATATCAGATGGATTAACATCAGCCATTACACAAACAAAATAACTCTGTGTTTTATAAGAAGTGTAGTTTATTATGCACTCAAGCTCTGCCTCTGGAGTATTTGAAGGATAAGCCGGAAGTATGCATCCATCATCCCCTAATATATCTCCTCTCTGATTCAGCATCTTCATTCTCATCTGCGTACTATCCCCCTTAGTTTTGTCTTTTATTTTCGCTCCAATTTTATAAGCCGGAGCAGAGGGTAAAGTAATATTCTCACACAACCACTGACTGCTCAAATAAGCTTCTTGATAACTTGAAAGCGAAGTATCAAAACAGCCATAATTTTTAGCACCACAAACTTGATTAGTATACTTGCCATTAGCTATCAGATAGTCAGGATTATCTCCTATCTTAATAGTTATAGGGTTTGAGCACGAGCTTCCAGAATTGTCAGCAACATTAAAGCTCACAGAATTAATCGAATCTATACTATTTCCCACAATTTTTAGCCCAACAGTTTTCAATCCACTTACAGAAACATTTGTTATCTCTCCAGAACTTATATATCCTCTTCCGCATCCATTTATAGTGCAGTTAAAATCTTCTCCTTCGCTAAAACTATTATTTTCAAGAAAATCAATTAATTTTATGCTTCCATTAAAGTTGCTTGTAATCAGAGAATCTATTTTTTGATTGCTAAAACTAACATTAAATCTTCCGCTTACTTTTTCTCCCAAGAAATAATCAGTTTTCATGCTATTATTTTTATAACTAACAGTTGCCCCAGCAAGCCCAACAGTCAATATCAATACAAAGGCAAATAAATACGCTCCAATCAAAGCTCTTTTCATTTAACTTTTAGTTTTCTTAAATTTAAAAAGATGCCTATGGCGTCTTTTTCCATATTATACCAACTAGTTAACTAAATATCTTAAAAACTCTATTAATTATCATAAATCAAAAAGTCTTTTCGTTTTTATGTGAGACTCATCAAGAGCTCTCTAAAGATTTTAGTTCTTGAATGTCATCAAGAGAAGTATTCTCTTGAGATTTGGATGCTCAAGATTGCATTCTGCATCAGCAATCTTGACATAACATCAGCAATTATCGGATCAATTTTTTCCTTATAACTATTAAATAAATCAAAGAAATTGTAAGCACGCTTATTATCAACTCTCCCGCTCCAAAGAAAGGCAGTTGTGTAGTAGCTCTCCCGCAAGGAACTTGTATATCTTCATTAACGCAGCTTGAATCAGTATATCCAATGCTCGGAGTTGCAGAAATATGAACAACCTTAAAACCAGATTCATCGCATTGCTCTTCCGCGCTTAATCGTGTGCAGGTTCCTCCTACAATTACAGTTCCTCCTCCACCGCCTCCACTTCCACCACTATTATCAGCAGGGCAGGAATTACCTGTAGACACTCCACATGTTCCACTACTGCTTGTTGAGCCAGACCATGAGCAAGAACAGCTAATAGTACACTGCTTTCCACTAACAGTTACATTATCTCCACAGTTATAATAATCATATAATCCAGAGTCAATAGTCTGAAAATCTCCTGCATTATTACAAGAACTCTCAGTCTTAAATGCAGCACACCCATGATCCTTTATCACATCTAAAGTTGCAGTACTTGCAGTTTTTCCAGCGCCACTAGCAACAAAATAAAATTCCGCTTTATTATCGCTAAATTCATCCTCTGAAGAAGGATTAGCAGCTGCTAAATCAGCTTCACTAATCAGCCAAACAACTCTTGCCTTCCCATTAGCATCAATATCGGCAGGGGCAGGGTCAAAAGTATTTATGTTATCATCATTTGATGCATCTTTTTCTTTTATATTAAAAGCAACTTTTGTTCCAGCAGGAAAATTAGTTGTTTGAGCAACTAACTTTACACTATCTCCTACTTGCTTTGTAGCAGTCGGACTTAATTGTGCCTCGTTTGAATCTGCCCAGTAAGCTGTTATCTGTGGTTCAGGGGGCGCGCTTGCCTTCAAAACATTTAATTTATTGAGGCCATCTATTTTCTGGACTCCAATAGAAGCTTCTATTAACCATTCTGGATCTGTTCCAACATCATTAACCCATTGAGCATTCCATGTGCTTTTCGAAACACCATTTGCAAAAGCAACACCAGATGGTTGTGTGTTTGCTAAACCCTGACTTACTAATCCTCCTTCAGTTACTTTTAATAAAGGACTTTGAGTATTACAATTTGTTCCTTCAACAACAAGATAAACCTGCGCATTTTCATTAACTGTTAAATCAACAGGATTTGCACTTGCATCTCCATTAATGCTCCAATAAGCTTTTGTTAATGAGCATTGTGTTTGAGTTGGAGTCACACACACATTTGTAGTCAAATCACACTTTGTTTTCCCATCTGTTCTTGCAGAACACTGAGCATCAGTCGTGCACTCTACGCACTGTCCTTGAGTGGTGCAAACTTTTCCAGAAGTACATTTGCTGTTATCAGCGCCATATCCAGTTCCTTGAGCATTACATATTAAACATTGAGTTCCAGTTTGAATTGTTCCAGGCGTACAAGTACCAGTTCCCTCTGTCTGACAAGTCGCAGAACATCCATCTCCATTTGCCGTATTTCCATCATCACACTGCTCTGGAGGAACAGCGCCAATTTCGGTATGCCCATTTCCGCACCATCCTCTTACATTAAAATTTTGTTGCGTCGAACAGCAGATAGTAATAGGATAAGTTGCATCTTTTCTTGTAGAAAAGTGAGCATTGTTTAATGCACTCATAAAAATAACCGGCGCTTCGTTAGCAGCACAATTGGCATTTCCAAGAACATGCCTACAGCTTAAATCCCCAAAAGAAACTGTTTCAGTATAAGAAATAAAATCTTTTTGAGCCCCATGAGCATTATCATGTGCAGATAATCTCAATACGGTATTGGCTCCTCCATTGGAAGTCTGATGGTCTGCCCATATTCCAGCAGGAACAGGATATGTGCCAGTAAACAATTCGCTGAAACAAATTGGTTTGTATGGAGAATTCACAAAATCAAATTTAGCTCCATGCGCATTATTAACACCGCTTATCTGAAATATTGTCTGTGGTTCAGAACATGCAAACTGTCTTATCTGAAAATCTTCAGCAGATACAATCCCAATCAAAAAAACTATCAAAATTCCAGCTAAAATAACAAACCTCTTCATTTGTTTAAAAGAAAAGCCAACTTTATAAAGATTATTAGTGGATGCACATTACTTAGCCACTCCATAAAAATATCTTTATCTTCCTAGGGGAAAAATTCGCTCCTGTTGCATCAGCAGAAATTATCCTCTCAACAGCATATACTTCAACATTTCCAGGATATGGCTCTATGGGGCACAGGTCTAAAGTAGGGCATATCCTTACTTTATCTTTTAAAGCTCTACTTCCCAATCTCCGCCCTACAAATTTCTCCAGATATTCAAGCGTTTTATTATCTTCAGCTGAATTATCAAAATTATAAACTAGAACATCATTTCTAATGCTGTTATTTTTTGCTATTTCATCCAGCATAGGAGTTATTACTTTAGTCAAATCCTCCTGCTTCTGCACTTTCGTCCCAACAGAAATAAAAAATAAAACTCCAATTACAATTAAAACTGCCAAAACAGCCTCTATTAATCTCAATATTCCTTTATTTTCCATCTACCACACCTTAACTACTAAATCCGCAAATTCTATTTTATTATTCTTTCTGATAACTTCAATTCTTTTTGAATTAGAATAAACATCCAGACCTTCAGGAATCTGTTTTTCCATTTTTATAAAAGTTCCATCATTAAATTTTAATTCATCTCCGAAATTAACTCTGTCAGGAAGATTAAATCTCTCTTTTTTAAGATTCAGGTAATCAGAATAATACGTCTTATTCAAATCTTCCATTCTTTTTTCAGATAAAATATATTTTGTGTTTGAAGAAGCTATCGTATAATATTTGGAGTTAAAAATACCATCTATCGCCTCATCGGGAGCTATATCCTCGCTTAATAGTAAATAAACAAAACCTCTATCTCTGCGGTCTATATTAACATATTGTCCGGCTTTATATGAATCAAGCTTACCTCCATCAATATCTTCCACATAAGATTTTTTATTTTCCTCAATGTTTCCTAAATCAATTTTAATTTTATCAGGAGTTGGAGGAGTGTCAGAGTTAATTTTTATGCTATAAAAGTCAACATCAACACTAGCATTTTTCCTTATCTCATCAAAGGCGTAAATTAAGTTAGTATCAACCAATCTGCGTGTATTTGTAGGGCTGAAAAAGTACAGGGAGAATCCTATAAATCCAGCAAAAAGTATAAATGCGAGTATTATTTCTATATGGCTTGAACCTCTTTTCATTCTTCTAAAAGCCGTGCAAGATTTATATAGATTGCCCCCGAAAATTATAAGTGGAAGAAGTGGAGTTAATAGACAAAATAAAGCAGAAGAGAGAGTTAGGAGGAATAGACAATTCAGTTGTCTTAGATTCCCTAAATAGCTATATAAAAAAACACAATTTGTTAATCCCAACTTTAAAGAAATCAGAAAAAAAGATAATAATAAAAGCTGTAAGAGCAGAACTTAGAACTCTTGTCGGGCAGTTCCAAAAAGGAAAAAGAAATAATATCTCAGATTACACAGAATTGTTAAAAACGCACCTCTCAACATCAGAAAGATTATCCTTCTACCCACATTTAATAAATCTCTTTAAGAAATTAAAAATTAAATCTATTTTAGATTTAGGCTGTGGTTTAAACCCTCTGGCTTTAGCTGATAAAAAAATAAAGTATTTTGCTTCAGATATAAATTCAGTAGAGTTATCAATAATTTCTGGATTTTTTAAGAAAAATAAAGTAGATGGAGAAACCTTTGTCTGCGATTTAAGAAAAATAGAAGCTTACGAGCTCCCAGAGACAGACATAACTCTTATTTTCAAAGTTTTAGATATTATTGAAAACAAAGGGCATAAATTAGCGGAAAAAGTTCTCCTATCCCTAAAATCAAAATACGCTCTAATTAGTTTTCCAACTAAAAAACTTTCAGGAAAATCAATGAATTTTCCAAGAAGATTATGGTTTGAAAAAATGCTTTCCCGCCTCTCTTTGAAATTTGAAACTTTTAAGTCAGATAATGAGATATTTTATTTAATTAATAATAAATAATTTCAAACTAATCTCTCCATTTCAAAGAATATTCCCATCCGGGTTGCCATGCCTTTCTTTTTCTCCAATCTTCAGAAAATGCTTTTTTCCATGTCTTTCCTTTAATCAAAACATCAAGAGCAAGTTGTGGTGCCTTATGGGCTACGATAGCATCATGTTTGCCATTATAATTTTTCTTTAGAAAATTCAAGAAATCATTTATTCTTAATTTCACATCTCTATAACTTTCTCCATTTGGAAATTTTTCATTGATACATTCCTCTTGCATTGGTTCAAAAATATCTGAAGGCTGGCCATTATAATCTCCATAATTACATTCTCTTAATCTCTTATCCTCTTTAATTGGAAATTTATCTCCAAAACTAATCTTAGCAGAATCTACAGCTCTCTTCAGATCAGAACAAAAAACAATATCAAACTTATTATTGCCTATCTGGTTAGGCGGCTCTTTTGACTGTTTAATTCCTAACTTAGAAAGTTCAGTATCTTTCCACCCAGAAGACATCTCTTTTTCATTATCCATCGTAGTTCCATGAACAAAATAAGTTATCTTGACTAATCCCATAAATACTAGATAAGACATATCTTTTTAATATTTATGAAATTAACCAATTATTAATCTAGCACCGGTAGAAATAAGGAAAGCCGCAGTTGTCAGAATGAAAGAATGCTTTATCCCTGCTTTAACACTTCCTTCAGCAAGCTTTCCTATCGTAATTCCTGCAAAAAATCCTTGGACAAGTAAGAGATAGAGGAATGGACGCGCCAGCTCTTCAGGAGAAACACTGCTTTGCGTAAGAGATGCCTGATCTATATTTGTAATATCTCCTCCGCCAAAAATACCAACAGAACCTATTCCCTCTGTTAGAGGAAGTATCTTGAATTCCATTACCATCATTATTCCTATAAATATAAAGAATATAATATACCCCTGAACAATAAGATTGTATATTGCTGCTTTTCTTTCCTTCTTAAGCTTCTCAACTTCAGATATAGATTTCGCAACGCTCTCAAGAATATAATCTATCTCTCCTCCAGCTTTTTCCGCCTCACTTATCAATGAAACTGCTCTGCTTATAACAGGATTATTTACATCATAGGAAAAGTTTTTCATTGCTTTGTCAACTGGTATTCCTAATTGAATCTGATTTGCAAGCTTTTCTATATTAATGCTCAGCGAGCCATAATTTTTATTCTTCATGTTCACAATGCTCTTGCTTATTGGTGTCCCTGTGGCAACGCTCTCTGCAAGGTTCCTTGTGAACTCCAGAAACATCTCGCTTGTCTGCTGCGCTCTTCTCCCTTCCAATACTGTTCCAACTACAAAAGGAAGAGCGATTATTCCTAAAGAAATCCCTGAAAGAAAATAAAACAGATTTAAGTCCTCATTATTAAGAAAAAAGATAAAGCTTGCAATTATAGTTATGATTCCAAAAATTATTCCTGTCCAGTGCATGCTTTTTAGTCTTATCATAAATAAAAGCCCTCCAAATAGATATAATTATCTCTTGAATAGGAAAGGTACAAATAAAAATAATAATTAATAATCTGGTTTTTACTATTAATTATTTTTTCTATAAGATAACCTAAGCTATTTTTTCCTGATTTCATTTTCAATATGCGGGCTGTTTAATGTTCAAAAAGCCTATGAATAGTACATTAATAACAGCAATTATTCCGATAATCATGAAGCTTATTAATCCTGTTGAAAATTGAGGAGCAATATTTGTTACAGATATCATTATAAAAAGAAGCATTAGAATCATCGGAGCGGCTATAACAACACTTATGTAAATATCCATAAATGTTTCAGCCACTCTTGTATATTTCTCTCTCTCAAGTCGGTAAGTGATAAGCAGACTTTCAGCCCTCTTCTCAAAATATTCCTGCAGGCTCCCGCCGGAGCTTATTGTGGTAGAAAGTCCAGAAAAAAGTTCTGCAAGCTTTTCGCTTGAAGTAGATTTTGAAACATTTGTTAAAGCAGTCACCAAATCATATCCATAAAGATTTATCTGATTGAGAACCTTTCTTATTTCAATTCTTAAATTCTTATACTCTGGACTCAATCCAATTATCTTGAATATCTCGCTCGGTTCAATCCCGCTTCCGGAGATAGCACTCATATGAATTACTGCAAATGGTAGCTCGCCATCAATCCTTTTTTCAATGCTTTTTCTCTCCGTAGAAGGATATATATACAAAAATCCAAAAACCAAAAAAGGAACAGCAACAGGTATCCAGAAAGTCTGCAAAAGTCTTGTAACAAGCGCCCCGCTGTAAGCATTTACAAAAGGAACAGTAAGTCCAAGATTAAAAAACAGGAAAAAAATTAATATAAAAATTCCAACAAAAATTGACAGGAAAGATGTGAAGAACATCATAGCTACATAAGTTTCTGCTAAAACTTCTATGTTTGCTTTATGAAGGTCATTTGACAGCTGTTTAAATTTTCCTTTATTCATTAAATCAATTGATTTATCAAGAAAAAACTTATTTGATAATTTTAAATACCCTCTGGCAGCCTTAAACTCATAATATTTCTCCTTCTCATCTTTAAATTCTTCTTTTTTCAATCTTCTTATAAGATTCTCGCTTATGCTAAGCTCCTGCAGGAATTTTTCCCTGTCTTTAACTTGAAGAACGACATCTACCTTTGATTCTAATCTCCTAAAGCCAATATTTTCCAGTCCTGTCTTCTGTGGTTCCATAGTCGGCAGCCTCTGAGCAAGAGTAATCTCCCCCAGTATTTTAGGAATAGAATTATTGATGATATGGATGCTTTTTTTTAATGAATCTATTGTTTGTATAAGGAGTCTTTCTTCCGTAGAAGTTGAATAAGGGATTCTATTTGTATAGGCAGAAAGCTCTCTAAGCATCTTGATTTCAGTTTCAACATTATTTTTCAATTCTTCTATCATGTTATTTTATCAATCTGCTCCTGAAAACTAATTATCTCCTTTTTTGCAAGATTGAATTCTTCAATCTCTTTATTCTTTTGCGCCTTCTCCAGTTTAATAATGGCATCCTTCATGCCGGAAAGAAGCTGTGCTACAACAGTTATCTCCTCTTTTTCCATTTTACGAGGCAATACCTCTTATTGCGAGTAATTGAAAATTTCCTATTTTCACTTTTATAGAAGTAAAAATATGTTTATATATCTTTTATTCCTGCACATTATACAAAGAAAGTATTTCAGCAGGATTTTTATAATATTTGTTTATTATATCATCTATCTCATCAAACCCGTACACTTTTCTTTTATATAGCTCATATAGAAGTTTTGCTCTCGTCAATAGTTCTTTCTGAAGGCTTTCAATAGTAACTCCCTTTCTTAAAGCTATTTTCTCAAACACCTTGCTCTGCTTTTTAAAGTAAAAAACATCCTTGGCCGGATCCCAGACAAAAGGAGTGTTTATAATCGCAGTCCCGTCTTTATTTACATTTACTATTTCAACTATCTCTCTCAATCTTCTTGTTTCCCTTTTATTTACAACTGCATGAGTGGCAATTGCCACGCAATCCAATGTATTTACAAGAGTTGGAGAAAGGTTGATAGGCGGAGTCTGCAGTCTTCTTATAAGGGTATCTACAGAATCAGCATGCATAGTGCTTAAAGAAGCATGTCCAGAAGCCATTCCTTGAAACAAAACGAAAGCTTCTTTTCCTCTTACTTCTCCAACAATTAGGTAATCAGGATTCTGTCTGAAAGAACTTTTTAATAGAGCAAATAAATCAACTTCCCCCACTTTTCCAGAGCCGATGGATGTTCTCGCAACAGCCGGAAGCCAGTTTTCCTTCGGTATATTTATCTCGCGAGTATCCTCAATTGATACTATTCTTGCACTCGGAGGAATAAAAAAAGCAAGCGCATTTAATAGTGTAGTTTTCCCAGAAGCAGTTGCTCCTGAAATGAGTATGCTTGATTTGTTTTCAATCAATATCCAGAAGTAGGCAAGCATTTCGGGACTCAATGTACCCATAGCTATAAGTTGTGTTGGTGTCCATGGTACCTTGGTAAACTTCCTAATTGTAAAACTAGGCCCTCTGGAAGTGACATCTTTTGTATAAGTTGCTTGTATTCTTGAACCATCTGGAAGCGTCGCATCCAATAAGGGCTGTGCATATGAGACATATCTTCCTGACCTTTGCGCTATCTTTTCAACAAAGCTTGCAAGTTTGTCCATATCTTTAAAAACTAAATTAGTCTTCAAATTTCTATAAACCCTGTGTATAATATAAACAGGAGTATCAACTCCATTGCATTCTATATCCTCAATGAAATAATCCTTTAAAAGAGGATCAACTTCATTGAAACCTATAAAGTCCCTAAATAAATAATAGAATATCTTATCATAAGTTTCAGAGCTTATTTTAATATTTAGTTCATCAATTAAAAGTCTTGCTGTCCTATCTATGTAATTAGTAGTCGCCTCAATTGTTTTTTCAACAGCCACATTCACATTTATAAGCTCAAGCATAGCACCTTCAACTTTGTTCAGGATTGCCCCTTCAATATCATTCAGAATCGGCTCCTCTATATCATAAATCAGCTCGCTTAATTTTTCATCCCAGTAAATATGAGCCGAAGCATAAGGTGCAATAAGCATATACCTCACATTGACTTTCTTCTTGTCAGTTAATTTCGGAAGTGCAGGAATAGATGGATTTAAATTTATTGAGATTGTCATTTTCCACTTGTCTCCTTTAGGTCTATTGTGAAAATTGCGCTTTCATCATTAATGTCTTCATCTCCCTTGTTAGTTATTGAAAGTAAGTATGGAGTACCAGATTGCGTAAAAGTTTTTTCTTCACTTTTTCCATCATACGATATATTATATCTGCCCAAATAATCAAGAGTTAGAGTAACTTTGCTTTTCTTCTTCAGTTTTTCCGACTTAACTTTAACTCTGCCGGCATCTATCTCGACCCCGGGCTCAGAATAAGGATGGCTTAAATCATCAACGATAAAAATTATTTTCTCATTTAAGCCATCGATAATCAACTCTCCTCTTTTCATTGTAAATTCTGCCTGCCTTACATTTGATGGAACTTGGGCGGCAGAGTTTATCTTCTCATCTAAAGAGTTAAGAGAATCAAGCGCCTGCTCAACTATCAGTTTGTCCTTTGCCTGATTTATTCTTGGGGTTACAAATCCCAAGACAAGCCCTATCAAAGCTAATCCTATAAGAGTGTATAAAACTGTTTCAACCCAAACCTGCCCCCTTTTATTTCTAAGCATTGCTGAATGCTCCAATAACTTTTGATTTTGTAGAATTCTCATTGCCTATAGGATCACAGAATACAATCTCAATTTCATCGCCCGCAGGGCAGATATCTCCATTCTTCAAAACAGGATAAATCTCCATTTTATCATATTTTTTTGTGCCAGAAGAATAAACATAAGTTCTTGCCCCAGACTTAGGAAATCGAATTTCCTTAGAGCCGTTAAGATACCTTATATTATCATCGCTTTTTCCATCAATAACACTTATCTTTTCACTCTCTCCTTCAAGAGAACTGAAAACTAAGTCAAATCCTTGCAGCCCCACACTCAATTTTTCATCTGTTTTTGCCCTCACAGAAAATCCATTATAATAGCCGTTATCCGCCCCCTGCGCTCTGCAATTATATCTAAATTCCTTTCCTCCTAATTCAAAAACTTCCTGAAAAGTAAAATAACTTTGATAGTCTGTGCATTGGGTGCTTTCTGCCAGACTTTTTTTTGTAAATGGAATTAAAACTCCGCTAATAATTGCTACAGCAGCTATCGTTAGCACTATAAGAAGGACTGTTGCTATAATTGGCGATAAACCTCTTTTTTTATATTCCATTTTCGTCCCTGCGATTATACAACTGCTCCAACACCATAACTTTCAGCGCAAGTGTAGGGTTTTTTGTAGTTTCCAGATTCTCCAAGTATAACTGGAACAATTATTATTTCATCCCCCTGCAATAACTCAGAGGGTAGTTCAACACTCCCAGTCTCCCCTGTAAAAATAGTGTGCTGTAATGTTTTAACATCTATTACGCTTCCAGTATCTTTCTTTCTTATTTCAACACCATAAAGCGCAACATTCCCTTTATTTTCAATATTAATTTTTCCACTCGCTAAGTCTGATTCAGCAGCAAATGAAATCCTATCACATGAATTAGATATTGGCTCCTTGAATTTTAATGTGCTTTCCCCAATTGTTGCCTTCGCCCACAAGAAAATTATCATTGCTATAGCCAATGAAATTGCAATAAGCAAAACAGTTGCAATTACCGGAGAAAGTCCCTTCTTATTCTCTCTTTTAATCATTTCTTTAAAAGAACTTCGACATTTAAAAACTATTCTATCTTTATGAACTACATTACACTATCTTTAGTAATATATTCATAAGCTGAATAAGCAGCAGTGCATCCCTCAGCAACTCCTGTAATTGCCTGCTTGAATGGTTTGTCAGCAACATCTCCCGCAGCGTAAACGCCTTGAATATTTGTTTCAGATGTTTTATGGTCAATAATAATTTCTCCTTTCTCATTTATTTTAACACCAATATTTTTTGCTAAATCAGAGAGAGCAATATGTCCTATCGCAATAAACAATCCATCCAGCTTAAGCTCCTTGCTTCCTTTATATTCTTTATCAAAAATAACACTCTCTAAAAATTCCTTTCCATTTATTTCCAAAATATTTATCCTGTTAATAATCTCTATTTTCTTATTTGCTTCAATTCTCTTCATGTTTATAGGCTCAGGATGTATCTTATCTCCTCTGTAAATTATGTAAACTTTCTTTGCATGCTCTGCAAGCACAAGTGCCTCTTTAGCGGCACTATCGCTTCCCCCAACTAATCCAACTGTTTTATTTTTAAAGAGAAAAGCATCGCATAGAGCGCAGTAAGCTACACCTCTATTCTCAAACTCTCTCCCTCCCTTTACGCTCTCAGGAAGTTTCCTCCATTTTGTTCCAGTCGCAAATAAAATAGTCTTTCCCTTATAGGTTCCTTTTTTAGTCACAACATTAAATCCTTTTTTTAAAGCCTCAACCTTCTCTGCCTTCTCCTGCTTTATAGTAACAAGCTCATAGCTTCTTGCATGTTTCTCAATATTTTTAGCAAGTTCATTTCCAGTCAGTCTAATAAATCCAGGATAATTTTCAACAACATTTGTAGTTGTGATAACTCCCCCTATTGGCAGTTCAGTCCCATAACTTGTTCCCAAAACAAGCGTCTTTAAACCCAATCTTGCTCCATACATTCCAGCAGATAATCCAGTCACGCCAGCTCCAAGAATTATAAAATCATAATCATTGTTTTCCTCTTTATTATCTTTCATTAAATCTTTGAAAAAATCCAATTTTATAAACTCTCCTATCTTATAAATTAATAATGGAATCAAAGCTAAAAAATATCCTTGAAAAGCTAAGAATAGATTTTATAGAACATTTGCATCCAGCTGTTTTCACAGTTGAAGAATCAAAAAAATTAAAGATGACTTATACTGGGAAGCATACTAAATCTCTCTTCCTGAAGGATACAAAAGGTAAATACTATCTTGTCTGTATGAGTGCTGAAAAGAAGCTGGATACTAAATCTCTCAAAACACATTTGAAAGTAAAAGACTTAAGATTTGCCCACCCAGAAGAACTTCTCAAAATATTAAAATTGACTCCCGGCTCCGTCTCAATTTTTGGACTTGTTAATGACAAAGAGCACAAAGTTCATTTAATTATAGATAAAGATTTATGGACTACAGAATCAGTCGGTTTCCATCCAAACATAAATACTTCTACGCTTGAGTTAACCAATGACAGCTTAGAGAAGTTCTTTCGTTGGCTTCCAAATGAAAAAGAAATTTTAGAGTTATAATTAATGTGCGAATAAAATATAATTTAATACAGCAAGATTTGCTGTTTGCGTAAACTCCCTGTTTCAACTCGTGAGAAAGCAAACGCAAATCTTGAGTGTTCAAGAACCAAAACACGCCCCTGATTTTAGTCTGAGGGTTCTCGACATCAATAATTATATATCCAGATAATACTGCTATTAAGATATAGTCAAGGACATTAATAATTCTTCAATTTGTCGTTGACTATTTAAGGAAAGACTTATATCTTTCACTATAGACATAATCAATAAGGTATAATCTATTTAAGCAACAACTAATTAAAAATAATAAAATGGAAAGGAAACACGCATTCATTTTATCATTTCTTATAACTACTCTAATAGCAAGCAACTATTTTTTCTTTTCTTCACTAGCAAAAAACAACTTTGAATCTGTAACTATAAGAAGAGTAATAGATGGAGATACAATCCAATTAAAAGATGGTAGAACTGTCAGGCTATTAAATATAAATTCCCCAGAAAAATCAACACCCTCATACAAATTATCCATGGATTATCTTAAAACTTTTGAGGGTGATGATATTCAAATAGAAAATCTTGGTTATGATAAATATCATAGAACTTTAGCAAGGATTTACTCTCCAGACTACATAAATTTGGAAATAGTAAAGAAAGGTTTGGCTTCAAAGTTTCTCGTTGATAAATCAGAGTTATCAGTTTTCAATAACGCAGAAAAAGAGGCAATCTCTCTTTCTTTAGGTATATGGAAAAAGTCAGAATATTACGGATGCATAAAAACAGAAATAAATAAAAAGTTAGAAATTGTAGTAATAAATAACAAATGTGGTGAAATAAATATGCTTTACTGGCAGTTAAAGGATGAAAGCAGGAAAACATACTCTTTTAAGAATGTCTCATTCACAACTGTCTCTCTTCACTCCTTAGCCGGAAAAGATAATTCTTCTGATTTATTCTGGAATTCAGACCAGAATGTATGGAATAATGATAGAGATTCTCTATATCTATTTGACAATGAGGGAGGATTAGTTTACTATGAAAGCTACGGCTACTAATCTTATTATCTTCTTTATAATTCTTTTTATTCCAATAGCGTCATCAATAGACTTTACAATAGATTCCCCTTCTTCAGTCGAGAAAGACAATGAATTTAATGTAGAAATAAGCTCTGGAGAAACAGCAGAACACGATGTAAAGATTTTTATCTATAAAGATACAAAAGAATTTTCAGAAATATCCATTGATGATTCATGGAAATCTACACATAATTATATTTTATCTGCCTTCCCATCACAAAAGTTATTCAAATTAATCTCCCATTATGCAGGAAATACAAAGGTCTGCGCCCGTTTGAGAGAATCAGGCAAATCAGCATTTTCAGAAGTCTGCAAAGATATAGAAGTAAAAGATGCTTCACAGAAAGAAAATAAGCAGATAGAAGATAACAATAAAGAAGAAAAAATGACTAACAAAGCAGAAAAAATAAAGAATAGTAAACAAAATAACTCGCAAAGAGTAGTAGTCAAAGTTGAAGATATTTCCACTAAAGAAGATAAAATTCAACAACTACCTTTCTCAAATAATATAAGCAACAACTATGAATTAACAAGCATCCCCTTAGCCCCGATTAAGTTATCAGCTTCTCCAAACATTCCACTAAAAAGCAATAGCAAACCTCTCCTCCTCCTATCTCTATTCACTACTTTTACAATAATAATTGTCATTCTTCTCGCATTAAGAAAATTATGAAATAAAGATTGTGTAACAATCTTTAAAACTTCAATCTCGTGAGAGTTGAATGGGTTAAAGATTGAGCAACAATCTTTAAACCTGAAGATTTATACTTCAATCGAAGGTCTAAGATTGAGCAACAATCTTTAAAAATCCCCTATTCTAAAACAATCTATGGGTAAGATAGAAGCACAAATTATATTAGAAGTACTCGGCAGGCCTCCTGAACACGTTACAGAGGCGCTTAATCAGCTTACAGAACAGCTTGGAAAAGAAAAGGGCGTAAATCTGAAAAATAAGACTCTTAATCCTCCAGTTGAAGTAAAAGAATCCAAGGACCTATTTACTTCATTTGCAGACTTAACAATAGAGTTCGACTCTTTAGGAGACTACTTCCAGACAGTTTTCGCCTACATGCCGTCACATGTTGAAGTATTCAATCCAGAAAGAATTTCTCTTACAAGTTACGATATGAACGATTTAGCCAACAAGATAACCCAAAGACTCCACAGCTATGACGCAATTACAAAGCAGGTAGTAGCAGAGCGAGAGTTCCTGGCTGAAAAGTTAAAACAGCACGCGCCTGCAGTTTTTAAGGAATTAACTACTCCTCCAGAACAGAGAGAAAAAGAGAAAATAACAGAAGAAAAAATCGAAGTCAAAGAAGTTAAGCAAGAATCAGAAAAAAAAGTAAAAGTAATAAATAAAAAAGTTGATAAAAAGAAGAAAAGATGATTTTCAATAACAGCTTAAATTATTAAATAAATAATATAATGGGTTTTATACATTAATAACTCTTTAATAAATAATTTAGGCTGTTTATCTTCAAAATAATCAAGGCATATTTCTTTCAGCCCTTGAGATTGTGCTTGAGAAACTATCTCCACCTTTCGCTTTTTTGTATCTACCCCATATAACTACTAAGATTATAAGGATAACAGCACCTATAAGCCATCCTATCCACGACCAGCTGCTTCCTGCTTCCACAGAACATATTCCGACACAACATGCTCCATCCAAACTATCTAAACTATCAACAGAACAACTTTCTCCAGTAGCACATAGTTTACCATTCAGTTCAGAGCAGTAATAAAAAGTGCTTTCACTTAAGTTGCTTTCCAAATATGGCGTCCCAGTTTCATTTAAGTTTTGAGCAATCAAGATTTCTATAGGCATATCTATGCTCTGGTTGCCTATTTTAGCAGATATAGTTCCATTAAAATTTTTATCTAATTTCTTCTTCAAGGTTATATTAAACTCCCTGTTTTCATTAGCTCTCAAGATAAAACTATTGTTTTCAGGACCTATATCAAAATAGTTTTTATCGTATTCAAAGTCTACCTGCTCCTGTTCATCTCCAGAATTTATTATATAAAATGGATAGCTTCCTACCTGGTCAGCTAATATGGTAGTTTGTATAATTCTTGGTCTAAACCTTATTTTAGGAAGTCGCGGTTCAATTACCTCTCCATTATTTCCACCATTAATCTCTTTACCAATAATATAAGCAGGAATTACATATTTTCCTATGCCAATATCCGCTCTCTTATTTCCCTGAACGCTCTCAATAGAGAAATCTATTTTATTGCTTCCTGGTTTCAGTAAAATATTTCTTTCAGAAGGAAAATTAGTTGTTACATCAACATTATTATCTAAGAATAAATTAACATCAATACTGAAATCATCTTGCGTAAATAAAGCTCCAGGATTTATATTATAATCTACTATTTGCCCCCCAACACTAAAATTCTTTTCATAATCAATCTTTTTATTTACTCCATTTATAGTCGTTGAAATATCTTTAATAAGTAAGGTATAATTATTCTGGTTTTCAGGAGCGATAAACCATACTATCCAATCATCCCCTATTTTTTTAACATCATAATCAATAGGAACAAGAACATTTTTCCTCTTTAGTTCAATATTCTCCTTTAAAATAGGCTCTAATATATTTCCGCTTATTTTTCCAATAGCTGTCTCTCTCGGCTGATAGCTGTCATTAAAATCAGAATTTACAGCCGAAACTGAACATATCATCAATCCTAACAGCAACAAAAAAACAACACCCTTTTTCATTTCATGAAGCAATACCTCTTATTGTATGGTAACTCTTTAGAGTTAGCATGCTAGAGAGCTTTGCTCTCGTTACGAATGTTTGAAATTTTCCTGATTTCATTTTATTAGAAGAATTATGAGTTATATAAATATTATCAAACAGAAATGCTTATTAATCAATATATTCTTTTCTATAAATGTCAGAAATACCTCTCAATGAAATAATAAATCAAACAGACATTATATCAGCCATGTGGAAATCACTTCCTCCAGAAATACTGAACAAAATATCTTTAATGCTTAATCTTTCCATAGCAATATCTATAGCAATACTCTCCTATGTAATAATCTCTATTTTAATAAAAATATGGTCCTTCTTCAGGTCATTTAAAGGTGAAAAAAACCAATTAAGTAAAAATACCAAAAGTAAAAATCCTAAATATTAATTATTAATCCCAGATATAAATAATATTTATCAAATTTTATAATCAATAATCAAGATAAATAAATTCATATCCAGATAGCAAATGAGCGATAGCGAATAAATAATAATTTTAGCTATTTACTTCCCCATATCCCTCAGCTTCTTCATTGTCTCTTCAAACTCGCTGTCTCCCCCTCTTGGTCTTTGTGTCTGCATTGGCTGTCTTGGTGCTGTTCTTCCAAATGCGGGCGCTCCAAATCTAGGAGTTGGTCTCATAAATGGAGGAGTAAACGCTCCTGGACCTCCTCTGGTTATTGGTCTAACACTTGTCCCTCCTTTTCTTGAATGCCACCATATCTGTATTTTAGTTCTATAAATTATTGCAAATATTACAAGCAATATCAAAATTCCAAGTATCAAAATCCATATCCATTTTGAACTTCCTACAGTTATGGGGGTGGCTGTAGAGGCAGTACAGCAAATCTGTGCACTCTCAGTACAAGTATATCCTTTTGATTCCTCCTCATCGGCAAAACACGCTGATCTGCAAAATCCATTTCCAATAGTTGTACAGCTGTCTTGTGCAGTCGCAACAGAACATGTTCCAAGGCAGCAGCTTCCATCTGCAGAAGGCGCACTGTTTCCATTGCATGTCTGCCCAGAAGCACACACATGACCATTCAGTTCAGAGCATAATTTTTCCTGTATTTTTACATTACAGCAGAATTGTGCAAAGCCGGAGCATTCATAATCATACAATACACTTCCTCCAGAATCAGAGCATGCAGTTGCAGTCCCGCATGAATATCCTGCACTTGCAGAAGTACAAAGGTTTGCTCCTCCTCCTGTCGAATTTCCACCGCTTCCCCCGCTTCCGGAAGAACCTGATCTGGGCCATCCGGAATAAACTATAAATGCAGTATCTCTTATGTTATCGCTGTTCCAGCATCCATCTTTTCCCTGAATTCCTAATAAATAATTTCTCGCGTTGTCAATTTCTGCAGACCCTCCCCCATACAAAGAAAGCATTGCCAAACTTGTATCATAATATCTGCTATATGGCGTTCCCGTCTGTTGCCAGTATTTTCCTTCCTTTTGGCTTTGTATAAGATTTGAATATTCATCCTCTCCTCCAGCCATTATATACAAGAAAGCACTAGGCAGAAATCTCTGATTATCTTCAGCAGCAGAAGTCAAATAAGGAACAAAGGAAGAAACGTCATGTCCAGTTTTATGTAATGCTAAAGCAGACCATAAGCTTCCTTCATAATCACAATTTGTGCCTCCTTTAAAGCATTGCGCATTTACTTTCTCCTTCGTCCTTCCTAAAGAAGCAGCACTATGCGTTTCAGTAGAAACATAAATTGTGCCTCCAGTCGCCTTTTCATATAATAAAGTTGAAATAAAGTCTTCATTACAAGTCACTTCAAATGTTTTATCCAAACAGCTGGAACTTATCTTCAGCCAGTAACCAGCAGTGGTTAGTGTCAAACAGCTTCCTGCTCCAGAGCTTAATTTCATATCATTATTAACATTTATCTTTCTGTCAGTATTGTCATATCTTATAGTACATTCCGTTGGCTTATGATTTTGTATATCCAATTCCAAATACCAGTTTAAGTCAGAAGCAGTTCCATTTTTACCCAAAAGCCATTTTTCAACATCAGCTGTATTTTTATTTAGTCTATCATAGGCAAGAAGAACTTGAGCAGTATCCTTTATCTTGCATCCAGCCTTAGGCCAGCACTCCTCTCTAGAATTTTTCTCATTCACTATCAAATCAGTTGCCTTTTTCTCATTTCCAAGAGCAAGAGCGGAAAAGACTGCCTCCTGCAAAGAAAGTGAACTCTTGCCCCCAATCTGGCCTCTTAAGCACTGGTATGCTTTGTCAATAACATCAGCATTAGTTGCAGTATTAGTACCTACAGTATTTGAGCTTCCGTAATTCGTGCTTGAATTAGTTGCATTTGTGCTGTTAACACCATAAACAACAGCAGTTGATAATATCAAAGATAAAAATAATAAAACAATCGCTCCTCTTTTTCCCATCTCATTTAAATGATAAAGATATTTAAAAATGTTCTTAATCACTTTTTCTATCCTAATTATCAATATATACTAATCGGAAAATTTAAATACTATAGCTCACTATAAATGATTATAATATCATATGACAACAACAATACAAATATCAGACAGCATAAAGGTAGCTTTAGATAGAATGAAAATGATGGAAAGAGAAACTTATAATGATATAATTGAAAGAATGATAGAAGACGATTTAGAATTAAATGAAAGAACAAAAAGAGAGATAGAAGAAGCCAGAAAGAGAGTAAGGGGTGGAAAATTTATCACACATGAAGAAGCCAAGAAAAGACTTGGATTATAATGGTCTTCAAAATAATTTGGGATGATGAAGCTTGGGGTTCTTTAAATAAATTAGAATCAATTATATCTAAAAGAATTTTCAAAAAAGTTGAAGAATTATCAGAAAATCCTTTTTCCAAAGATATAAAGAGGCTTAAAGGAAGCAATGATTTTAGATTAAGAGTAGGGGATTATAGAATCATATTTTCCATTGAAAAAGATTTAATAACTATACTAAAAGTTGGACATCGCAGAAATATTTACGATAGATAAGTCATTGATTTTTTTTCAGCCTTAATTTCCTCGCAACTTCCACAAGCGGATTCTTCACCTGCGGTTTCTCATCCAGCAATCCAAGGTCCTTGTAAAAAGCAGGATTATCATAATTTGGCGGAAGAATTTTTTTCCTCTGTTTCAAATGCCAATCTATCTGTCCTCTCAAATACCCTTCCTTCAATGGAGGTTTGTTCTTCTCATTCCACCCCCTTATTTTTTTATTTATATAATCTGCATCAAATCCAGCAGACCTCAAAAAAGTAATTAGAATGAATAGCCCTCTCTTCTTACCATCTTCCATTCCTTTCAATAATTTATTTATCGGCTTAGGAAACATATCCTCTGTTACTCCAGTCATTTCTGTTCTCTCGTAATTCTCATATCTTTTCTTTTCTATTTTATCATCCTGCGCTCTCTGCGTTTTTTTCCAGTCAAGCGCCTCCCCAAGTAAACTCTTGGCTTCACCTTCCTCACATTCAGGAATATAATTCTTAATTTCAACTTTAAATGGGTCAGCATCTCTCGGCCCAAAATTATCAATTCCTTCTTTTTTCAAAACAATGCTTGAGAGTCCAGTCTTCTCATGAAGGGAATAAGGCATTCTGAATAAATGTCTTGGAGCAACCAAAACCAAATCTAAATTAGCAAATTTTTCCACATTAAAACTCCCTCTTTCCTTAAAATATTCTGGATATTTATTAGATGATAATTGAATATTTTTATTTTTTGGATCTGTACAATGCTCACAATAATAATACTCTTGCTTTTCTAGTTCAAATAATTTGCCAATACAATTATTATCTAAACACCTCAATATCCTTTTACTAGGTTTATAATTAATTTTTTGTGCTTCTAAACCACAAGTATCACATTTTAATTTTAATATCTCTGCTTTCTTAGCATTTCTTTCACAATTAAGACAGTACATTGTTGACAAGTCTTCTTTAGATAGGTTTGTTCTTTTTAGTACATCAGATTGACTAATCATCTCGCCTGCAATTTTATAATAATCTCCTCTGATATAATTCATTAAATATTCACATATTGCTCTTGGCCATTCAGGAAACATATTCTTTGTTTCTTGTTCATCATAAGATTCTGGAAAAGCTTTAGCTGATACAATAATATGAAATCCTTTATTTCCTGAAAATTTAATTCCATAATTCTTGACTCCATGATGCTCTAAAGCGGAAATTAAAAGTTTTGCCGCTATTTTTGAACAATCAAGAAAAGGAGAATCAACATCAATAAGTAAATCCCACGATTTCCTTATATCACTCATCTCACTTGGTGTCATCTCAGAATCTATATTTAATGGATTATCCCATAATTCTTCAGACGCATGAAAACTTGTTGCACCTTTATTAACAAGACCCATTATATCCGATTTATACTGCAAGGTATCCGGCCTCTTCCCAAATCCTTCATAGTATCTAGGCACAACTTCTCTGTCTAAAGCAAAATCCAACAAAGCCTGCTGAACAGCAGGATTTGAATAATATATTCTTGTCAATCCCCTTATCCTTTCCTCTTTTTCATCCATATTTTATTGAAAAACAAGTATTATATATGGTTTTATGTTCTCTTAGATTATAATAATCTTTATAAGCTATCTTACATCTCTACAAAAATGCAGTTAAAATTAGAATCTCCGAAAATCTTCGCAGACATAATAACAATAATTTCTGAATTAGTGACTGAAGTCAGATTGAAGATAAATAACGAAGGAATGCATCTGACGGCAATAGACCCTGCAAATGTAGCAATGGTTTACTTCAGGATACCAGCAGATTTATTTTCAGAATTCGTTATTGAAAAGCCGGAAGTTTTAGGTGTTAATCTAGATTCCCTAAAATCAGTATTGAGAAGATGCAATCCCAGTTCTTCTCTAACAATAGTAAAAGAAGAAAGCTCTCTGAAATTAGGGCTTCATGACAGAATAAAGCGCGATTTTTCTCTTGCTTTGATAGAAATAGAAGGCGATGAAAAAGAATTGCCCGTCTGGGAATTTAATTCTGTAATAAAAATGAATTCTGAAGAGCTTGTTGAAGTTATTGAAGATTGTCTAGTCGTTTCAGACGCCTGCACTTTTTCTGCTGAAACAAATAAATTTATTGTTGAAGCATCCGGTTTAAATTCAGCGAGAGCAGAATTTTCCTCTGATGAAGTTGAAATTCATTCAGGAAACGCTTCCGCTCGTTTTTCTTTAGAATATCTAAACAAATTTGCAAAAGGAGCTAAAATATCTTCAAGATGTACTCTCTCTTTTTCTGACAATCATCCTATGAGATTGGATTTCCACACGGGAAATGTAATTCTATCTTTTGTTCTTGCTCCAAGAATAGAACAGGATGATTGATAGAATCAATCATATACTTTAGAACAAGAATGATTAAAAAATATATCTATTAAGAGGATTAATGGTTTCACTGGCACAAAGAATAACAATAGCAGATGGATGCTTCCATAATATTCTGAGGCACATTCCAGAAACACACAATAGAGAAGCTTTTGGAAATTTAATAGGCGTAAAAAGAAATAGCTCTTTTATGTCAAGATACTTGACAGAAAACTCCACACTTTAGTGTGGAGTAGTATCTTGAGCATCCCAAAGACGAGTGCCTTTTCGATTTTAATAAATGCTATGCTTATTGTCACAGCGAAAAGCACAACACATTATGCTTGGTATGGAAACGAGAGAGCGAGGAAAAGGGCTTTTGAATTAAACAGAGCTTTATTAGAAACAGGTTCAGAGTTTGGAATAATTGGACAATACCATATCATGTTTATAATTCAAATGAGAAAGAAAGAAAGTATATTAATAATAGAGATAAAGTTTTTTTCAGAGAGCAGATGAATTTAATGAAAGTAAATGAGTCAGTACAGCTAGTTTTATCAATCAGAAGAAAAGCTTATGAGAAAGACCATGAAACTGGGGAGCATCCAAAAGAATATAATAGAAGGTTTAGAACAATATTAAAAATCTCTCCAACAACAGCTTATGATATTATTATAGCCGGATATAGTCTAACACAATCCTCTATCAGAGAACTGAAAGTAAGAAGAAATAAAAACGGAGACAGGCAATATTTAAATTTTTTAAAGAAAGCTTTAAAAACCCTCTTTATCTCAAGAAAATAGAATCTAATTAGGAAAACAAGGACTATTCACCCTATGTTCTCCAAAATAAATGCGGTCGAGTTGAACCACAAAAAAATGAAAATAAGATATGGCCAAATTATCGAGACCGAGAAAGGGAAGCCTGCAGTTTTATCCTCGTAAAAGGATAGACAAATTTTTGCCTAGTGTAAACTGGTCTTTAATCAATTCTTCTAAGCCTTCTGTTTTAGGATTTATAGCATACAAAGCAGGAATGGCAACAGCTTTAGTAAAAGACATGACAGAGCATTCAATGACTAAGAACAAGCCTGTTTACATACCGGTCACAATTCTTGAAGTCCCACCAATGAAAATATTTTCAGTAAGATTCTACAAGCACAAACATGTCTTAAGGGAAGTTATAGTTTCTCATGACAAAGAGCTGAAAAGAAAACTTAAGCTTCCAAAAGAGCATAAGACTCTTGAGGGAAATATACCAGAACAATACGACGATGTAAAAGTAATAGTCTATTCTCTCCCTAAACAAGCAGAAATAAAAAAGACTCCTGATTTGATAGAAATTGCAGTCGCTGGTAAAAACACTCATGAAAAACTTGAATTTATCAAATCTCACATAGGAAAAGAAATAACTCTTGACTCTCTCATGGCTTCAGAATCAAAACTTTTTGATATTAGAGGATTAACAAAGGGAAAAGGTCTTGTCGGTCCAGTAAAGCGTTTTGGTCTTACACTAAAAGCACATAAGTCTGAAAAGGGAAGAAGGCGTCCAGGTTCATTAGGTCCTTGGCATCCTCCTCGTGTTACTTATCTAGCTCCAATGGCAGGACAAATGGGTTTATTCACAAGAGTTCACTACAACTTTATTCCAATCACACACGGAAAAATATCCGAAAAAGATATCAATCCAATTTCCGGCTTCAAACATTATGGAAAAGTAAATTCTTCTTACATAATCTTCAAGGGTTCTGTCCAAGGCCCCCCCTTCCGTCAAATTCTTCTCACAGCATCTTTCCGCCCAACTAAACACCAGCTAAAAAAGAAATACGAATTTCTGGGATTACAGCAATGACAACAATGACAGAAGAAAGAATTGCACCAAGAGAAGTAAAAGATCTGCCAGCATTACTTCAATTTAGAGTAGGAACACCAGTAAGAGTTAATTATAATAATAGAGATGATTGGATGTTATATTGGGGTCAGAAAGATAATAGCGGAGCTGTGCAATTTCTTCCAGATTCAACAATACCCCGGAGGCAAAATAATTCTGCTTTGCCAGTATTGCTAGTAGAAACAAATGATATACAGTTTGTTAAAGGAACATTATCCTTCGCAAACATAATTAAGGAAACATATGAAGATTCTCATCCAGAATATTCAGATAGAAAATCTGCTTTGGAGGCAAGCGGTTTATTACTAAAATGAAAGCCCAACTATATTCTCAAACAGGAGAGAAAAAATCACAGGTTGATTTGCCAAAAGTATTTGAAACTCCAATAAGAGAAGATATAATTCAAAGGTATTATGAGCTTTCAAAATACTATGCTCCTTACTCTGCAGACCCTATGGCAGGAAGAAAACATTCAGCAGCTGGAACAATCTCGCATAAAAGACATGATTGGAAAGGACATTATGGTAAAGGTATCTCAAGAATCCCAAGGAAGACAATGTGGAGAAGGGGAACCCAATTTTATTGGATAGGCGCAGAAATTTCAGGAACAAGAGGAGGAAGAAAGGCGCACGCCCCAGAGCTGTCTTCAAAAACAAGAAAGATGAACAAGAAGGAAATGACTTTTGCATTAAATTCAGCAATTGCTTCAACAATCTCTCCTTCACTTATATCAAAGAGATATGCTTCAATTGAGAAAGAAATATCTCCCTCAATAATAGAATCTCTTCCAAAGAAATCAAAAGAACTATTCACAGCCATCAAAAAAATATTTGCCGATGCTGATTCGCTTGTCATTAAGCATAAAGAGCAGAGAGCAGGAAGAGGAAAGAATAGAAATAGAAAATACAAGTCAACCCGCGGATTGTTAATAGTTACAGCAGAAAATGAAAAAGCAAAATTCTCAGGCGTAGATATAAAATCAGTCAAAGAATTAAGAATTTCAGACTTGTATCCTCTCGGTCGTTTGACTTTATATACTCATAAGGCAGTTGAAGAACTAGGAGCCAAAAAATGATATTGAAGCCTGTAACAACTGAAAAAGCAGTAAGACTGATAGACTTAGACAATACTTTAATGTTTGAAACAGACAGAAAGTTTAAGAAAGAAGATATAAAGAGAGAAGTTGAATTTGTTTTCTCAGTTAAAGTTGAAAAAATAAGAACATTAATACATGGAAATAATAAAATCTCATTCGTTAAATTAAATAAAAAAAATCCTGCAATCGACGTTGCAACGAAGTTGGGAATGATATAATGGTAAAAGTAAAACATACACGCAGAGTTACCGAAGAAATTGAACTTGATATAAAAGAAGTCAGAAGCAGGAAGGAATTAAAGTCGCTAACAAGAGGACAAGTTGCATCTGTTAATGGATTACCCAACGCATTTAGAAGAGTGGTTGATAGTCATTACGAGTTTGTTTATTCAGATGGAGAAATTTCAGATATAATAAATGCAACTCTATTAGAAATTGGAAGAACAGCATTTACTAAAGATAGAGGAGTCAATGGACACTATATTAGTGTTAATTATCATGAGAGCGGAAAAAGAGCCATATCTGATTTAGACGGATTTGAAAGATTAGAAGATAATAAAGACGATTACCAAGATTGCAGGAATTTATTAATTAACTCAGGATTGGCAAGGAAGGCGGCAGCATAAAATGGGAAAGAGAATAATTTCACAGGCAAGAGGAAAGGGCTCAATGACATACAGAGTAAGAAGAGCAGCATACAGCTATAAAATAAAATACGCACAGAAAGAGGGAGAGGCAGTCATTGTAAACATGATACATTCAGCAGGCCACACGGCTCCCTTGTTAAAGCTTTCAATAGCAAACGAAATATTTTACAATCCAGCTTTCAACGGAGCAGTTGTTGGAGAAAAAATATTAATTGGCTCAAATGAAATTAAGGACGGAAACATATTAAATTTGAGAAGCATCTCTCCGGGCACTTCAATTTATAACATAGAAAGAAATCCTGGAGACGGCGGAAAGATGATAAGAACTGCTGGTTCCTCTGCAATGCTTTCAAAACACCTTGAGCATAATAAAGTTTCAATATTAATGCCGAACAGAAAAGAAATAATTTTAAGCGGATACTGCAGAGCAACAATAGGAAGAATTGCAGGCACAGGCAGAAAGCTTAAGCCATTTGTAAAAGCAGGAAGAAAACATTATTTAATGAAGGCAAGAAACAAATTATGGCCTAGAACCTCCGCGATTAAAGTAAATGCAGTAGACCACCCATTCGGTTCTGGAAGAGGAAAGAGACCTAAGTCAAAGATAGCTCAAAGAAACGCTCCTCCAGGAGCAAGAGTAGGGCACTTGAGACCAAGAAGAACAGGACACAAGAGATAAAATGGAAAACAATAGCTTAAATTATCATATAGAAAAATCAGTAGTTAATGTAATAGAACCTAACTCTGGTTTATACATTACTTATGGATTTTCAATAAATAATATCGGCTATTTTGAGGTTAGATTATAAACATGGCAGAAATACAGGAAATAACAACAAAGGAACAGAAATACAGGGGGAAACATCTAGCTGAGCTTAAATCTTTGGATGTAAGAGAATCATCAAAGTTTCTCACAGCAAGATCTAGGAGATCCGTTCTAAGAAACTTCAACAAGATAGAGGAATTCATAAAGCGTTGCGAGTCTTTAGCTTCCAGAAAGAAAAAGATAAAGACACATCTAAGAGATATAGTTATTGTTCCCAAATTAGTCGGATTCAATATACATATCCACAATGGAAAATCTTTCATAGAAATACCAATAACTCACGAAATGATTGGGCACAGATTAGGTGAGTTTGTCATGACAAGGCAGAAAGTAGCCCACAGCGCAGCAGGAATAGGAGCAACTAAATCATCAAAGGCAGCTAAGAAATAATGGCAGAAGAAAATAAACACCAGCACGAGAAAAAGATGGAAGAAAATATTCATCAAAATAAAGATGATAAGACAGTTGAAACTAAGCATGAACATAAGCCTTCTGAAATTGTTGAAAAAGAAAAGAAAACGGAAGTTAAGGAAGAAAAAAAGAAAAAAATGGAAAGACCAAAGAAGCATGAAGCAGTAGCTTACGGTGATGCCCTTCCAATATCAAAGAAGCACGGAATGTATATCTGTTCTTTCATAAGAGGAAAGAAAATAGACTCTGCTATTGCTAATTTGCAGGAAGTTCTAAAATTCAAGAAGGCAGTTCCATTTAAAGGGGAAATTCCACACAGAAAAGGAAAAGGAATGATGTCTGGAAGATATCCAATCAGCGCCTCAAAACAATTCATAACTTTATTAAAAGGATTGAAAGGAAATGTAATAGTTAACGGAATGGATTTGGATAAAACAGTAATTGCAGAGGCATCTTCTTCATGGGCTTCCCGTCCTGCAAGAAGAGATTCAAGAAAAGGGAAAAGAAGCCATATAATTTTAAAAGCCAGAGAAATTGGAGGACATAAATGATGTCAAAAAATAATTGCCAGAGTAATAGAATAACATTTAATCTTAGTAATATCTCAATAGATAATAATTTTAATAATCTAAATAACATTTCTACTTTATCTAACAATAATTCATTAAATAATATTAATAAATCTCCAATATCAAATAATAATTATCTCTTTTTCTTGTTATCCAATAATAATCTATCAGGATTTGTAATTAATAATTTACCATCAATAAATAATAATCTTTTTAATTCACAAATAAGGAGCAATTTATAAAAATGGAAGAAAAAAAATTCGTTAATTTCAAGAAAGAAGAACTCGGCGTTAAAGAATACATAAAGCATGAGCTTGGAAAAGGAAGAATAAGCAATGTATCAATTGAATACACCCCAGTCGGAGAAAAAATAATTGTTTCAACTTCACGCCCTGGATTAGTTATAGGGAGAAGAGGAGAAAAAATAGACGAACTTACTCATGTTCTTAAAAAGAAATTCAAATTAGACAATCCTCATGTTGAAATAGATGAAATAATAGAGCCGCTATTAGACGCGCAGTTGGTTGCAGATGAAATTGCCGTATCTCTCGAAAGAAAGGGCTCCCTAAAATTCAAAGTTATAGCATATAAAATGCTTACAGAAATAATGAAATCCGGCGCTTTGGGCGTTGAAATAGTTATGTCTGGCAAGCTGCCATCCGAAAGAGCAAAGAGATGGCGTTTCTCGCAGGGATATCTGAAAAAAGTTGGAGATCCTGCAAAAGTAGTTGATGTTGCTCAAGCACAGGCAAAAACAGTTCCTGGAGTTGTCGGAATAGAAGTAAAAATACTTCCTCCAAACGCACACATACATGACAAAATAGACATTACTCCTGAATTGATAGCCAGATTAAAAATGCCTTTAGTAGAAAAAGAAGAAGCTCCAAAGAAAAAGAAAAAATCTGGAGGAAAGCAATAATGCTTAATATAAAAAATAGTAGAATAAAATCAAAAGTTAATAATAAAATTAATCAGAATAGCAATTCTCTGGTTTATATCATTAATAAGATTTCTCCAAATAATAATCTAAGCAAATTGGAGGTTCTTTTATAATGGCTCTTTTAAGATATTCAGAAGTTCATAAGCTTTCAGAAAAAGAAAGAGAAGAAAAAATAAAAGAATTAAAATTTCAACTTTCAAAAGCAAATGTTACAGCAAATAAAACAAATGCAAAAACGAAAGAACTTAAAAGGGCTGTTGCGCGCCTATTAACATTCAACCCTTCCAAGGAAGTGTTGAAAAAGAAATAAACATGGACGAAAACCCAAATTTCGGATTCCCATCTGGGAATGACGTGTTTGAGGAAATCGCTAAAAGCGAGCAGAAAATAAAGGTATCGACTGTGGCTAGACGATACGGGAAAATAATAACCCTGGTTTCAGGTTTTGACAAAGCCGTTGATTTGAAAGCAACTGCAAAGAGCCTTAAAGAACTGCTTGCCTGTGGAGGCACCGTCAAAGATGGCGTTGTTGAATTGCAGGGAAATCACAAGAAACAAGTAAAAGCAGTACTTGTGAAGATTGGCTTCCCAGAAAGCTCAATAAGCGATTAACTCGGCATAAAAGAGGAATCAATAGAAAATGGCAGAAAAAAAACAGAAAGAACTAAAGACGAAAGAGAAAAATATAGTTGCAACTGTTCCAGTCAGAGGAAGAACTTTTGAGGGCTATGTCACAAAAAAATTCCCTAAGAGAGTTGTTGTAGAATTCATAAGAACTGTTTACATAAGAAAGTACGAAAGTTTCATGAAAAAGAAAACAAGAATTCATTCCCGTCTTCCGGATAATTTAGATGTCAACATAGGCGATTATGTTCAAGTTCAGGAATGCCGTCCATTAAGCAAGCTAATCCATTCAGTCGTAATTAAAATGCTTAAAAGAGCAGGAGAAAAATCACAATGATGAATAATAGCCAAATTAATTATAGCAAGAAAATAATTAATAATAAATCAGAAATGTTATCATTATCTATCAAATCACAAGATAATTTATCATCTGTTTCATCCATTAACAATTTCTTCTCAATAAATAACATTAGCAATTTTGGAGGTTCAAAATGAAAGCAATCAGCGCAAGAGCAACACGTGGATTGAATATAGGTTCAAATTTAATAGCTGCAGATAACAGCGGAGCAAGAATTGTCAGAATAACAGGAGTAAAGAGAGGAAAAACACCAAAGGGAAGACAGCAGTATGCAAAGATAGCCGACTGGGTTAAAGTTTCAGTTCGTGTTGGCAAGCCAGACATGAAAGGAAAAGTTTACGACGCCATCATAGTCAGAGTAAGAAAACCATACAGAAGAAATAATGGAGAGAGAGTTGCTTTCGAAGACAACGCAGTTGCATTATTAAAAGATGAAAAAGGAAATCCGCAGGGAACAATGATTAAAGGTGCAGTAGGAAGGGAGGTTCATGAGCGTTGGGCGCAAGTCGCAAAGATTGCTCAGTTTGTATTATGATAGATCAAAAATTTACTCTATACAAAAGAAATAGATTAAGAGTAGATAGATCAATACAAAGTGCTGAAAGGTATTTAGATCAAGCAGAAAGCCAGGCACAAGACACAGAAGATAGAGAAAAAGCCACAAGATTTTATTTAGATATGGCTAAACAATATCATGATAATATATTTGCTTTGAATAATTCTAATCCAACAAACTTTATGACTCCAAACCAATATGTATTGATTCAAGCTCAAAAAGATAGAATGGACTCATTAGTTTCTGTCGCAGGATTAGAAATTACAAGGAGAGCATTATGAGATCCAAATTTTCAACCGCATGGAACTCTTCTGTAAAACCAAGAAAGCAGAGAAAATATAATTACAATGCTCCTCTTCATATTAGGCATAAGTTTTTAAACGCTCACTTATCCAAAGCTTTGAAAGAAAAGTATGGCAAGAGAAGTCTTCCCCTCAGGACAGGGGATGAGGTGCTTGTTATGCGCGGCGCTTTCAAAAAGAAAAAGGCCAAAGTAGCTTCTATTGATATAAAAAAAACAAGAATTACTCTTGAAGGAATTCAAAGGTCAAAAAAAGACGGAACTAAAATTCCAGTTTTCTTCCATCCAAGCGTTCTCAAGATAGAATTTCTGGATTCAGAAGATAAACTAAGATTTAAACAAAACACGGAGAAAAAAAATGCATCTAAAAAGAAATCAGGCAACAACTAAGCTTCCAATAAAAAGAAAAGGAACAGCATATGTAGTGAGAGCTAAATCATACACGAATGATTCCGTCCCAGTTCTCATTGCATTAAGAGATATGCTTAAATTAGCCAAAACTTCAAGGGAAGTAAAGGCGATGATTCATTCAGGACAGCTAAAACTTAACGGAAGAAAAATAAAGTCCCAGAATGAAAGCATAAGACTCTTCAATATTTTAGAGGCTGGAAAGCACTACCAGTTGTCTTTGCTCCCAACAAAAAAATTCACATTTGATGAAGTAAAAGATTCTTCATTCCGTCTTGTTAAAGTCACAGGAAAAAAACTTCTTTCAGGAAATAAAATACAATTAAATCTTCACGACGGTTCAAACATAATATCTAAGGAAAAAGTTAATATTAACGACACATTACATCTTGATTCTTCAGGAAAAGTTTCATCCCATATTCCATTTGAAAAGGCAAAATCTGTCTTCATATTATCAGGAAAGTATGCCGGTCTCTCTGGTTCTCTTCAATCATTATCAAACGGAAGTGCCAAGATAAAATTAAAAAACAAAGAAGGAGAAAAAGAGATTCCTAAGTCTCATTTAATAGCAATATGAAATCTCAATTAGTTCAGGAAAAAAAAGAAAAGAAATCAGATAATTCAACAGAAAACCCTATGCGAAAAGTGTTCATAGAAAAAATTATTCTTAGCTGCGGTGCAATTGAAGAAAATCTTCAGAAATCAAAGAAGCTTCTTGAGCTCTTGACAAAAAGAAAAGCTCAGATAATTTCAACACAGAAAAGAATTCCTGACTTTGGAGTCCGTCCAGGATTAGAAGTAGGAACAAGAGTCACAATAAGAGGGGAAGAAGCAGAAG
>Ga0209515_10001948_pt1 | contig 32851 bp, 30 predicted proteins | sample Subgroupgradi54m_FD_187454 | JGI IMG/M metagenome (GOLD analysis project Ga0209515, IMG submission 187454) | Subsurface groundwater microbial communities from S. Glens Falls, New York, USA - GMW60B uncontaminated upgradient, 5.4 m (SPAdes)... ... | reverse complement strand
TAAAAATAACATTTTCACGGCGAATTTTGTATGTGGTATTAGTATTGTTTATGGCTTTTTACATGTTATTTTTACCCGCGCCCCTTATTTTATTTGCAGCATTTATCTGGTGGTTGCTCGCGACATTATTAGTTTTAATTTATCCGCGTGCGGCAATTGTTTGGGGGCAAGGCGTTTTTGTCCGCGGCTGTATGGGATTATTCGTATTATTACCTTGTTGGGTCGCGATCAATTTTATTCGTAATCAAGGTGACGGTGTTTATACTTTATTATTTTTATTTGTTTTAATTTGGAGTGCAGATTCAGCCGCTTATTTTGTTGGAAAAAAATGGGGAACAAAAAAATTAGCAGCGGAAGTGAGCCCAGGTAAAAGTTGGCAGGGAGTGGCAGGGGGTGTTTTATTTTCTATGTTATTAGTGTTGTTGATGTTATGGGTATGCGCTGTTCCCGTCAATATGTGGTTACTCGCTATTTTATTATCATTCGTTACCGTTTTATTTTCTATTGTGGGTGATTTATTTGAAAGCATGTTAAAACGCCGTGCTGGTGTCAAAGATTCAGGCGGTTTATTACCAGGTCACGGTGGGTTATTAGATCGTATTGATAGTTTAACTGCGGCCGCTCCTGTTTTTGCATTTGGCATGATTGTATTGAATGGTTTGTGGAATGGTTAATTTTCATGCCGAAGGTGTAGTTGTTATCACTCACTCTGTTCGGGACGACGATTTTTCTCAGAATAACAACATTCTCACGAAGTGGTTGAACTTTAATAAAAAAGCCCAGATAATTGGCGCCTTATTTAGAGAGCCTACGGGCATTAATGTGGTCACATAAAAATAGCGACTAATGAAAAAAATACTTTCCTTACTTATTCTTCTTTTTTTAACGTTGCCAGTAACCTGGGCACAGCCAACATTTGTCGTTAAAAATATCGAATTTCAAGGGTTGCAACATCTTTCTCCAGCAACGGTAGAGAGTTATTTACCGATTAAACGTGGTCAAACGTTACCACCAGCTAAAACGGCGGCCGTTTTGCGCGCACTATATCAAACCGGTTTTTTTGAATCGATTTCATTATCAAAAGAGGGAAATACGTTAATCATCCGTGTGGTGGAACGTCCCACGATTGGTCAATTAAAAGTGACTGGTAATTCTGTTATTCCAACCGATAAATTGACCACCGCTATGAAGTCTATGGATATTGCAGAAGGTCATGTTTACAACCCAGCGTTGCTTGAGCGCATCAAACAAAGTTTATTGAATCAATATTATCAATTAGGTCGTTATAACGCGCGTGTCGAGGTATCGGCTACTCCGATGTCGCGCAATCGTGTGTCGGTGCGTGTCACTATTTCCGAAGGATTGGTCGCAAAAATTCGCCGCATTTCTATTATTGGTAATAAAGCCTTTGATGAAAAAACTTTAGTGAAACAATTAGACATTACGCCTTCGGGTTTGTTTACGTTTATTACGCAAACAGATCGTTATTCAGAAGAAAAATTGGAAGCAAATTTAGATAAATTACGTTCTTATTATATGGATCATGGTTATTTACGTGTGGAAATTAAATCATCGCAAGCGCAAATCACACCCGATCGCAAAGCAGTTTATATTACGATTGTCGTCAATGAAGGCGAAGTCTATACCGTTAAAAATTATGAATTAATCGGAAAATTTGTTGTCCCAAAAACCACCTTAGAAAAACAAATTTCTATCAAACCTGGCGATACATTTTCTCGTCAAAAAATTATTGATAGCCAGAAAAATGTAACAAAATTTTTAGGTGATAAAGGTTATTTGTTTGCAACTATTTCAATACGTCCGCAAATTAATGATAAAACCCGTGAAGTAATGTTAGTGTTTGACGTGACGCCAGGAAAACGCGTCTACGTGCGGCATGTCACTTTCTCTGATAACAATCGTACCAATGATGTCGTATTGCGTCGTGAAATAATGCAATGGGAATCTGCACCTATTTCCACCTCAAAACTAGAAGATTCTAAACACCGTTTGAGTTTGCTGCCCTATATTAAAGAAGTAGACATGTCAGTCAAACCCGTAGCTGATACCGATGATCAAGTCGATGTTAATTATCGCGTCAAAGAAGATAGTTCTGCGCAAGCCACTTTTAAGATTGGTTATTCGCAAGTGCAACATATGATTTTAGGTGCAGGGTTTAATCAAAAAAATGTATTTGGAACAGGTAACACATTTGGAATTAATTTATCGCGCAGTAAATATGAACAATTTTATGGTGTCGATTTTACTAATCCTTATTACACGGCGGATGGTATCAGCCGCAGTTTTAGCTTTTCAGTCTCACGCGTCGACCCGAGTGCCATTGATAATGTAAATAGTGGTTATGTGACTAACGAATATGATTTGGGCGTGTTATACGGTATTCCGATTGGGCAAGAAACTGGCGCTTATAATCGCGTCATGGTGGGTGCAACTTATCAAGACACCATGATTACTTTGAACAAATCTAGGCAATATATTTCCAATCAAATTAATAGTTTTATTAATGAAAATGGCCGTCATTTTCAAGAATTAGATATACGTTTAGGTTATTCTCGCGACAGTCGTGATAAAGCTATTTTCCCGACACGCGGCGCGATTCAAACAATATTTTTAGATACGTTTGCACCTTTAACCAGTAGCTCCCTCGCTTTCTATACATTCAACTATCATGGAAAATGGTATCGACCATTAAGTGATGATTTTATTTTGTTAAATCGTGCTGATTTTGGTTATGGGAATGGTTTTAGTGGCGTGAACAAATTCCCTTTCTTCAGAAATTATTATGCGGGTGGGATTGGCACAGTACGTGGTTTTGAAGATTATACAATGGGTCCGCAGGATTCAAATGGTCAAGCATTTGGGGGTAATATTTTGGTCGATGCAAGTTTAGGATTAATTTTCCCCAATTACCTTTCTGACAATTTGCGTACCTCATTGTTTGTTGATGCTGGTAATGTATATAGCTCACAAGATAATCGCAGTTTTGGTGGCGACAGTACCAATTCAGGCCCTATTCGTTTTTCAGTTGGGTTAGAAGCAGACATCTTGACGCCTTTTGGGCCGATAGAATTGAGTTTGGCAAAACCAATACGCCGTGGCGACGACAAAGAACGTCCATTCCAGTTTGCTATAGGAGCAAATTTCTGATAAACATGGCAACTACGCCCGTCGTATTTGTGAATAATCACAAGCTGCGAGACGACACAAAACCGAGGTCAATGTTATACAGCCTGAACGGTGTACTGAGGACAGTGTGTCTGCAGGGAAGATAGAAAAATTTTTATTTTATATTTGGAGAATCTTATGAACATGTTAAAAAAATTTAGTTTGATGATTAGTGCGTTTTTACTTTCCATCAATGTAGCGGGTTATAGTTATGCTGCAGATGCAACACCAGCGGCAGGGCAGATTAAAGTCGCTGTAGTCAATGTGCAGCAAGTTTTACAGCAATCACCAAAAGTGGCGGAATTAAGTAAAAAATTAGAAGCACAATTTAAAGCACGCCAAACCAAAATTGCTGGCGAACAAAAAGCATTACAAGATGCATTAGATAAATTCAAAAAAGAATCACCTACCATGAGTCAAAAACAAAGAGACGATATGCAAAAGAAAATTGCTTCTGATCGTTCTGACTTAGTGAAACAAGTGGTTGCTTATCAGCAAGATTTGCAAAAAGAACAAAACAAAATCATGCAGAATATTTTAGGTGACTTGAATGGTATTGTTTCTAAAATTGCAAAAAACCAAAGTTATTCATTGGTACTTGATTCTCAAGCAGTGATTTTTGCAGTAGATGGAAACGACATTACTAAAGATGTTGCAAAACAATTTAATGGTTAATAGTCGTTAAAATAAATAGTAGATGTTGATTGATGTTCCAAGCATGCTTCGAGACGCGTCTCGAAGCATGCTTGGAATGACAACATTGCATTTAGAGATAACAGCTAATTTCTCGTATCCGAAAATTGATGATTTTATAATTTTTTTTATATTTATAATTTTTATCATCTTTAATAATTGTAAAATTAAATTAGAATTAAATTTTAATTTATTAAATTAAACCCGTTACATTAACTGACTGACATCATCACTGATCAATCTAAACTTATGACATCACATCACAAAAAATATCCAAACTCTTCCAAACACCAATACACACTTACTGAATTAACCCGCGGGTTAGAGGTGACGATACGCGGCGATGCTAATTGCGTCATTTCAAATGTAGCAACTATCCAACATGCGCAAGCAGGGCACGTTTCATTTTTGACGAATGCGTTGTATCGAAAATATTTAGCAGAAACAAAAGCTTCAGCGGTGATTTTAACAGAAGCAGATGCGGCTGATTACACCGGCAATGCGATTATCACGCGTAATCCTTATTATATTTATGCAAAAATTGCTGAATTTTTTGATATTTCACACGAAGCCCCTTCTGGCATTCATCCCACAGCGGTGATAGGTAAAGAGTGCCAAATTGATCTTACCGCCAGTATCGGTCCGCATTGTGTCTTAGGAAATTACGTTACTATAGGCGCGAATACAGTGATAGGTGCAGGGACAACCATAGGCGATCACACTGAAATTGGCGAAAAAACAACAATTGATACGCGCGTGACTATCTATCATCACATCAAGATTGGCAAACGCACCCGCATTGCCAGTGGCGTTGTTCTCGGTGCTGATGGTTTTGGTTTTGCCAATCAAAATAGAGCATGGTATAAAGTGCCGCAATTAGGCGGTGTTAGTATTGGTGACGATGTTGATATTGGTGCCAATACCACTATTGATCGCGGCGCTATAGCGGATACTGTCATTGAAAATGGGGTGAAATTAGACAATTTAATTCAAATCGGACATAACGTGCATATTGGTGAAAATACGATCATGGCAGGGTGTACGGGTGTTGCTGGTAGTACCACGATTGGTAAAAACTGTATGATAGGCGGCGCAAGTTGTATCAATGGACACATTGTCATTTGCGATAATGTCATGCTGACTGGCACGACGGGTGTCGTTAAATCTATTCTCGAACCAGGTATGTATTCTTCTGGTATCGTGGGCGCAGTGACCACTCAGGAATTTCGTAAAAATAATGCGCGCTTTTATCGCCTAGAAAATTTAATGCAACGCGTGAAAGCGTTGGAAGCAATTATTGAGGAAAAGAGAGAAACATAGCATGACGCACGAAATGAGCATACACGATATTTTAAATTATTTACCGCATCGCTATCCTTTTTTATTAATTGATAGAGTATTGGAATTGGAAATTGGAAAATCCATTGTGGCCCTGAAAAATGTCACTATGAATGAAACATTTTTTAACGGACATTTTCCTGGTCGTCCGGTGATGCCTGGCGTATTAATTTTAGAAGCGATGGCACAAGCAAGTGGCGTGTTGGCTTATAAATCGACCAATACCAATGCGAGCAATGGGGTACTTTATTATTTTGCAGGGATTGATGATGCGCGTTTTCGCCGTATTGTGGAACCAGGCGATCAACTTATTTTAAAAGTAAATGTATTGCGCGCAAAAAGGGATGCGTGGAAGTTAGAAGGGTCAGCGTATGTAGGCGATGCCTTAGCTTGTTCTGCCACATTTATGACTGCACGCAAAAGTGAAAGAGGTTAATCATTGTGATTGATCAAACAGCAATTATTCATCCTTCCGCTCGATTGGCGGATAATGTCCATGTTGGTCCTTATTCAGTGATTGGAGCTGATGTTGAAATTGGTGCAGGAACATGGATAGGGCCGCATGTTGTTCTTCAAGGGCCAGCACGCATTGGACGCGACAATAAAATTTTTCAATTTTCTTCTGTGGGCGAAATGCCACAAGATTTAAAATTTCGCGGCGAAAAAACTTTTTTAGAAATAGGTGACCGTAATATTATTCGCGAATTTTGTACGATTCATCGTGGCACGGCGCAAGATAAATCAATGACACGCATTGGCAATGAGAATTTATTTATGGCGTATGTGCATATCGCGCATGATTGTTTCATTGGCAATCATGCTATTTTTGCGAATAATGCGTCATTAGCGGGTCACGTGATTATTGAAGATTATGTGACATTAAGTGGTTTTTCTGGTGTATTTCAATTTTGTCGTATGGGTGCATACAGTTTTGCCTCGACAAATTCCGTGGTTATTAAAGATGTGCCACCTTTTATAAAAGTCTCTGGTTATTATGCAAAACCATTTGGTTTAAATACGATTGGATTACAACGTCGTGGCTTTAGTGATGATGCGATTTTGCAATTGCGTCGCGCATATAAAATTATTTATCGAAATAGTTTGACGACGGCACAAGCACTTGAAGAATTAAAACAAATGTCTACAACAGAAGTTCAACAATTAGTCCAATTTATTGAAACATCCAGTGCCGGAATTGTCCGGTGAAAATCGGCATTTTAGCGGGCGAAGCCTCAGGCGATTTATTAGGCGCTGCATTAATACGCGCTTTTCAGGCACATTATCCAACGGTTGAAGTCGAAGGCATAGGCGGCCCCGCAATGATCGCCGCCGGTTGCAATAGTTTATTTGATATTGAACGTTTGAGTGTCATGGGTTTGGTTGAGCCATTATTGCATTTACCGGATTTAATCAAATTACGCTCTGATGTATATCATCATTTTCTGCAACACCGCCCTGATGTTTTTATTGGCATTGATGCACCCGATTTTAATTTGGGATTGGAATTGAAATTGCGTCGCGCCGGTATTCCGATCGTGCATTATGTCAGTCCCAGTGTGTGGGCATGGCGACAAAATCGTATTCATAAAATTGCGAAAGCAGTGAATTTAATGTTGACATTATTTCCATTTGAAACCCATTTTTATGAAGAGCATCACGTGCCAGTAAAATATGTAGGTCATCCGTTGGCGCAACAAATTCCATTACATCAGGATAAAATTGCAGCACGTCGTGCGTTATGCATCGATGAAGAAAATGTGTATGTGGCATTGTTGCCCGGCAGCCGCAAACAAGAAATTCGTTATATGTCAGAACCATTTTTATTAGCCGCGAAAGCCATGTGGCAACAACAACCCCATTTACGTTTTTTAACGTCACATGTGAATGAAGAACGTTATCAAGCATTTTATGAATACCATAAACGAGTTGCGCCGGAAGTTCCGTTGGAATTTTTTACCCATCGTACGCATGATGTGTTAGCAGCAGCAGATGTGGTGATGGTGACATCGGGGACGGCCACATTAGAAGCGATGTTATACAAAAAACCCATGGTGATTGCTTATCGCATGGCGCGCTTAACGCACAAAATAGCAAAAATACTAGTAAAAACGCCTTATATTGGCTTACCGAATTTATTGGCGCAAGAATTAATTGTGCCGGAATTTATTCAAGATGAAGTGACACCAGAAAATATTGCGCGTGTTTTATTAGATTATTTACATCATCCAGAGAAAATAAAAAAGGTAGAAAATAAATTTATGGAGTTACATCAATTATTGCGTACGGATTCAATGGCGGATGTGGTGGATGAGATTGTCAAACTTTCTTCCTCTTCTTTTTATGTATAGTCTCCTTGCCATAAGTTTCCTCAGGAGTGATTGTTTTCTTCCGCAGATTATTATTTTTATTCTTCCTCTCCTTCTTCTCGCTGCTATCAAACAATTTTTCTGGATATGCAGTATCAAAAATTATATTTTTATTTTCGATTGATTTTTTTGTTTTTAATTTTTCCTGTTGTTCAAGTTGTTTTTGCTGATTAAATTCTTCTTCTGTCAACTCTTTAATTTCAAATGAGTCGTCGCTTTCTTCAAGCACAGGTGATTGTAGTGTTAATAAATTTTTATCTTTATTTTCTAATTGTTCTGTATTTAATTCTCTGTTTTCATTAGTTTCTATTTTAACGTCTGCTATGATGCCCCTTGATTGTAATTCTTTAATTTTATTTTTAATAAAATTAAATGAAAAATTTGGATTGTTATTCGGACAAGTAATTATCAACTCATAATGGGTTAAGCCGACAGAATATTCATAATATTTATTTCCACCAAATACATGGTTATTGGAGAAGAGAGAAATTTCAAAATTATTTGCCATGCAGAGCAATTTTTCTTCGTCTATGTTCATCGTAGGGCTCAATGGATCGTTAATAATAGGCACAAAAATAAAATGGTGTGGATCATGTACTGAATTTGAATTTGGATTTACTTTTTCAGCAGATTGCATAGTCATATTGTTAATGTCTAAGCACAAAATAATTTTTTGAAGATAGAAGTTGAAGTCAAATTTTTCTTGAAGAACATTATCCATATTGGTAATAGGTTTGTTTACATTAGTCAGCATTATTTCCTCGCTTTATCTATTTATTATCAGGTTGTGGTGTCACTATTAAATTGGGTAATGATATCGGCTGTTGTATCGACAACGGAAACATCGACAATGAAATTAATGACGGTGTCGATGTCAATATCGATGTTGTTGGCGTGACGCTGCCGGATACTTGCGCTGATAATATTTGTTCTTGCATTGCTGACGCTGAGCGCTTTTTCTGACAACGATATTTTTTTTTGTAATGCGCTTCGCGCATCACTTGCTCGACTTCTACGGTATTGCCATTCGGCAATTGATACATTCCATTATATAAAATGGTATTATTTTTTTTATTTACATTAGTAGGAATTTCAGTGCGATTAAATACATTTTTCTCGTCAAAGTTATTTATTGATTCTTGAGTGTTTTTATCTATCCATAATACTTTGCGTTCCCCCAATCTTTTTGGGTAAGTAAATTCAAGCTGTACCGTGGTTGCGCCATTTTCTAATGGCGTGTTAAGTGGATAATTAGCCAACAGTTGTAACCAGTTTTTCTTTTTTTCTAGTTGGATGATTTCTTTTATTTTGGTAATATCAAATTCTTCAGAGTAAGTAGTCATAAAAACATCTTGTGCAAGTTGATCAGTTTGAGGGATGACCCAAATACCACGAAGAAGCATGACTGCCATGTTTTCTGTTTCGGTAGAATAAGTACCTTTGCATTTATATTGTTTGTGTTTCAATTTTTCTGAAATAGTTATATTGCTATCATTTACATTATGTAATACTTCTCCGGTATCTAAACAAATCCACATTTTGATACTAAATATTTTTTTAGGCCGTGTTTGGGACATGATAGGTTCTCGCGATTGAATAGGATTTCCGTCGTTTATTATTTTATTAATTATTATTAATAATTAAATAATTAACTTTTTATGTAACTTTTGTAGGCAATATTTTATAGGACAATACTTAATATAATATTAAAAATAGTAATAAATTAAAAAAATAATTACTATTTTTAGAGAGGTGATTTTTTAAATTTTAGATACGTTCGTGTTGATTACAAGTGACAATATGCCAACCAAAAATCTAAATTGTCAGCATATTGGGCAGGTCGTTTTACAATGTCAGGGGCAAAAAAGCGTGCGCTTAAGAAGTGACGGCCAACACTGATTTCAGGGTAGGCAGAAATATTGGGGGTAATCGCAATGCGTATCATACGTAAATTGGATTGCGGATCGAGTAATTCTTGATGAAACCCATGCACAGCTGTTTTTTCTTCGATTTTCGCATTTTTACGGACTAATTCTAAGACGAGTTCAACCGCTTTTCTGATTTGAGTAAAATCCGCTAACCATTCAGCAACGGTTGCTTGGCGCACAGTAGCAGGTTGTTGCAACCAATAATGGTAGAGTGGTAAGTCAAAACAACAGACATTGCCGGGGCTTGCCAAGTGCAAGCGCAACATATTTAACATTTCAATGTCTCGCAGGCGATGACCAATTTTGCCGCTGCTATCAATCAAACTACGCGACATTTCATCTAATTGTTCCATTAATTTATTTAGTTTTTTAGTATCAATTTCAGGGACATCATGATAGCGCGCGAGGCTTGCCAAGTGATGACTTAATTCTTTAGCCAATTTTGCTTTGAGATCAGGACGATCAAGCAGTTGCAAGACATCGAGAATGGAGCGCACTAATAATTGCGTGCCCAGCAAAGAGGTATCACTGCGTTGTTGGTCAATTTGCTGGAATAATTGTTCCAAACGTAAACAAACGCGAATGATTTCGTTTAGGGGTTGTTCATAAATAATGGCATTGTCGAAAGCTGTATTCATGATTGGCTACATACTGAATTTTCAAGAATCATATCACAGTTTGATTTCAAAATGGACAGTGGAATTGAGTAAATATGAAGTTTAAAGAGATTTAAAAGAAATAATATTAGAAATATCAGAGCGCGGCTCTGATATTTCCAGGACCTAACAGAGCCGCAACCGGAAAGGAGCGGTGCTTGAGCTTTTACGCGCGGACCGTGAGGAAGCGCGCGCGGCGTTTTTGTTTTTCTGCCGGAGACGGTTAGCAAGTGATGCTTTTGCTTTTCTGGCGGAGACGGTAGTAAGCGGTGCTTGTGTTTTTTTGCGGAGATGGTTAGTAGAGGTAGGGTGGATTAGAGGCGCGTGCGCCTCGTAATCCACCACCAACTTTCCGACTTGTCGAAAACCTATGCCGTCGTCCTCGCGACTTGATTCATTTGCTACGTTCGACCGGCGGCTTCGACATGCGATCATGTCGCAGAAAATATTTTCATCTCCGCTTCGGTTACTTTTCTATCACGCGCAAAGCCGCCTTTTTCAAATAGAACACTTTTACCTCGCGGCGGCACAATAAACTTTCTCCGGCTGTTTTTGAAAATACCAAGGTGTTTTTTATTTTTTTATAAAATATCTTTTTATTTATCTATTATCTATTATCTATTACCTATTTTTTATTTTTAATTATTTTTAATTATTTTTTAAAAATAATTTGCTTACCAAAAATTTCTATGCTAAATTCCCGCGCGTGTTTCTGAACATACTCACTTGTTCATCGGTCGCATTTATTTAATGTTACTCTCACGTCATTTTAAATCGCTTTCTCTTTCACTCAACTTTTCATTCAAAAAAATTAAGGAGCCAAGGGAATGAACCAATATTGTATTTACATCGCCAGATTACTATCAGCTTGTTGTTTTTTTATATTTTTGACCACCGCTAATACATGGATGGATACTCTAAACAATTCAATTTTAGTATTTGGGTATCGTTTTTTTATCTTATTAGCGCCCTTGTTTTTAATTCTTACTAAACGCTGGATCACTTTTATTGCATTTTTTATCAGTATGATAGGAATGGCTTGTTGGTTCAAAAATGAAATGTTATTAGGGACCATTTTATTTTCAATGGGTATTTCTATCGGTGGTTTTGTTCTCAAATATTATACATCCAAAACATCAGAGGGCATTGCTGGTAATAGAATCGCATTAAATGTTGGTGGTTTTTTATCTGGGATAGTTATTTTATTCCCAGCAAATTATCAATTATTTTTGTGGGTGGGTATAGGATTGATGCTAATCACGCTTATTTGCTCTATATTTATTGGCAAAGAAGAAAAAAATGAAAATGAAACGCAAAAAATTAATTTTTCATTTGTGAAATTAATGTCGTTGCGCGGCATAGCCTGGAGTGTGGTAGGCATTGTTGCAGGTATTCGATTTGCTGCCGTTATTTCTATTTTGCCGCAATATCTTATCGATTATTATGGAAGTTTACCTAATTGGTATGGATTCATGATTTCTTTAGATACTTTAATGGTGATATTTTTTCAATCTTACATTACACGCTTTATGAAGCATTTTGATTTAAATCAATCTTTATTTACCTTATTATTTAGTATGATTATTGTCGCTGTTCCTGGGATATTTTTTTGCCAAACAATACTAGGAGCAATGATATGGACAATGATTATCGTTATTTTAGAGTGTGCGATTAGTTATTTGGATTTATTTTCAAGAGAGGAAGGTACATTATTAATTAAAGAATTTTTTATGGCTATTGGTTTGACGGCCACAGTGTTTTTTGTGAGAAGTTTTGATGTTATCTCTGCAATTTTTTTTATTGGGTTAATAGGGTTTTTAGGGATGTTATTCGTAATGAAAATATTAGGACCCGTTGAAGATAAAAAAGAAGAAGCAGTGACAGTAATGTGAGATGACGATTAATACATATTGGCGTTGTTGCAAAAATGCAAATGGAGTCGTCGTTGCGAGGAATTTCAGAATTGTGCAACAACGCCGTACATATTTATTATTACGTTTTATTATTCACCTGTTGGAATTATTAGAGCCGCGACCGTGAGGGGCGCGCGATGCTTTTTTCTACTACGGAGACTGAGAGTAGATGTAGGGTAGATTAGGCGTTTTATGCCGTAATCCACCATTATGAGTGAACAACGACATACTTCGAGACGTATGTTTCACGTACTCTTTAGTAGCACACTCTTCAGCACGCATCTCAAAGTACATGGTGGGGTACTAGAATTATTTTTCTTATGACGGTAAGCATGCAGTGTCTTTTTATTTACCTATTTTTTAATGATTTATTTATAAAAATCATAAAAATAAAAAATTATTTGATAACAAAAAATTTCTATGCTAGATTGCCGTCATAAATTCTTAATGCTTAACTTCTGATGTCGCGTGAAATGTACAACGTGTAACTGAAATGCAACTTACCTGTACAACGCAAAATAAAAATATCATTAGAAGCGATAGCCGCGTCAATATCATCAGATGAATTATTTAGATAAGTCTTAGATAAAAATGAGTAATTTTTAAAAGTACAAAAAGTACAGTTTAAAAGTAAAGTTTAAGATTTTAACAATACGGTTTAAAAGTAAAGTTAAAAGTACCGTTTAAATTGAAAAGTAAGTCAGTTCCTTTCTTAAAGATTTAGATCATTCTTTCTTCCCTGCGATGGCTCATTTTCAGCATTATTTCAGTTGCATCGACAAGGGGGAAAATAAACACTAAACCAGAAAGAATTAATTGTTTACTTATTTTTCATAAAGTTAGATTAGATAAAATAAATATACAAATATGATTAAATTTATGTATAATTAATACCCATATTTGTTATAAATGGCACACAAACGAATGGAATAAAGTAAGCCTAACTACAGTAAGAAAGATTGAAAGTAACGATTGATACAGGAAAAGGGACCGGGCTGAATAAAGTAAAAAATTGGTAGTAATTATTTTAGTAGTAATTATTTAAAGGAATTTGCCATGACGATATCGACAAAACATTTTAATTTACACCTCAATGTTAATCATATACATTTGCCTTTCATTTCTAATGTGAATTTGCATTCCAGTCTGCATTCGGGCTTGAGCCAGTTACATCATTTCAGTTTCAGTCGTTTCAGTCGCGATCTTTTAAGCCTCGATCACTTAAGTTATTTGCAGCAGCGTCCAAATTTGAATGTAACGCTATATTCAAATCCATTATGTTACCTGCTTGCAAATACAAACATTCGCAATTTTAAACACAAAAAACTTTTCATTCAAAAAAATTAAGGAGCCAAGGGAATGAACCAATATTTTATTTACACCGCCAGATTATTATCAGCTTGTTGTTTTTATTTGTTTTTGGCGAAGGCAAACATTTGGTTAGATACAACAGATAATACGATTTTAGCTTTTGGGTATCGCTTTTTTTTAATCTTAGCACCTCTGGTGTTTTTAATTACAAATAAGTGGATCACATTGATTGCATTTTCTATTAGTACAGGTGGAATTGTATTTTGGCTAAGTGACAATCTTTTTATAGGAACGATTTTACTTTCATTGGGAATGGCTATTGGTGGATATGTACTTAAATATCATGCTTCTAAAACACCAATAGGTGTTTCAAATAATAGAATTGCATTGAATATGGGAGTATTTTTTTCTGGATTAATTATTTTATTACCAATCAATAATAAATCATTTATGTTATTGGGGTTGGCGTTTATGGTAATTACTTTATTGTGTTCAATGTACATAAGAGAAAAAACACAAGAAGATCATAAAATACAGAAATTAAATTTTTCTTTCTCTCAACTTTTATCAATTCGAGGACTTGCTTGGGCTATTGTTGGTTTTGTCATGGGAATTAAATTGATGAGCATTATGTCAATTTTACCCCAGTATTTAATTTATGAACTAGGAAAATTACCTTGGTGGTATGGTTTAGTAATATCCTTATCAAGTATCGTTATTGTTTTTTTACAAATACCAATCATTCATGTTATGAAGCGCTTTAATTTTTTTCAGACATTTATTTTATTGGCTATTAGCATGGTTTTTATCGCGTTCCCCAATCTATTTTATTGCGAAACAATTATTGGAGGATTGATATGGACATTTTCATTAACTGTTCTTGAGTGTGGAATTAGTTATTTAGATATTTTTTCTGCTAAAGAAGGCACTTTACTGATCAAAGAATTTTTTATTGGTATAGGTATGGCTTCTACCGTGTTTCTTATGCGTAATGTTGATCCTGCATCTGCGGCATTCATGCTTGGCCTTATAGGGTTGATAGGAACTTTATTAGCAGTGAAATTACTGAAACCTCAAATTATCTTACAAGAAAAGGTAGCCATCTCATGAAAAATATTTTGAAAAATTTATTATTGATTGCTTTAATTCTATTTGCTATTAGCAATAATTATTCTTATGCAAGGGGTAAGAAAATTATTAAGATTGCAATTTTAGATAATCCAGTCCTTTTTGCAAGGCATAATTCTGTTTCAGAAAATCTTCAAAAAGCTTACATGCAGGGAATAAATACTGCAGTGGAAGCGGGGAAAGAAAAGGGATATGACATTCAATATAAAACATTTTTTTACGGTAATAATTTACTGGATATTATTAATAAAATTTCAGATGTTAAAAAATGGAATCCTGATGTGATTGTTGGGCTACATAGTTCTAATCAGTTTTTAATTACTAGAAATTATTTTACTGATATTGTTGTCATATCATTATTTGCTACAGATAAGAATATAAAAAATATACCACCTAATTTTTATAGTTTAGGAGTGGCAGATCAAATTGCGATTGAACCTATACCCAAATTTATTTCTGATTTTTTTCCAAAAAGAAATATTTTTATTGCAATTGAAGCAGATAGTAAAGAAAGTGCTGATTTAGCTGAGCTATTTAAGTTATTAATAATGCAAAAGAATATGTCTATCTCTATTTCCGAAAGTAAATTTTTGCATGACGAAGTAGATACATTAGATATAAAAGATTTTATGAGTGGGTATAAAAAAGGCGATATTATTTTAGTTCTTGCAGGTAACTATTATCAAACAGCAGAACTGGTGGGTAAAATATCTGCTTATTTATACCCTTATAAACCTGATTTTGTGGTGACAGTGGATAATTGGGGTAATGAAAAAGTTCCAACTGAGAATGTATTTCCTTACAAAGCATATCGTGTCACACCTTATACAGTAGGTCCAAATACTCCTAATTACCGTGATTTTTATGATGCTTTTGTAAAAATAAATCATATTAAACCAGAAAATTTAGTTTCTCATATTACCTTTAATGCTATTGATTCTATTATTGAAGCATTAGAGCAATACCCTCCTAAGAAAAATTACACCATGAGAGAAAATATTGTTCAAAGCTATCAAGAAGCATTTTCAAAAAATTCAAGTTGGTTTAAATCCAATCGCGATTACATATATTTGATGCTTCCTGGACAAGAAAAATTATTAAACGTTTCATATCCATTGAAAAAATAGAGGTATAAATTTTATGAAAAATAATAAACATTTATCTATAGCAGATTTAATTAAAAAACAAATTGGTATGAGAGTGGCCATTTGTATAACTCTATTATTTATAGCTTTTATCGCTATCACTACTTATGACGTGACTAATCAAATAAAAAATATGATAGCTAAAATAGAAGAAAAATGTCTTTTGTTAGAGAATTATGTAGTTAGTCAATCTCTCATTGATAATATGCAAGCGGCTTTTGTTAAGTTAGATAGATATAATAAACAAAATAATATTCACTTTGAATGGATAAATAATGAGAATATGCCTGATAAAAATTTTACTTGGATAATTCCTTTTAACTGGAAATATAATTATCCAATTCGGGAAATTAATGCAAACTTAGGCTACTTCGAAGTCACCGGTTCATTTTTAAGTGATAAGACATTAATTTATGAATTTATAGAAAGATTATTTTTCATCTTTATTTTCGGGTTCACCATCTTCTTCCTTCTCCGCCCACTAGCACGTAAAGTGCCTAATAAATTATTTATTCAACCTATCAATGATATATTACGTTTATTAGAAAAATCGAATCACGATTTAAAAAATGTTAAAATTCCCGATAATACGCCAGAAGAAATCCGTCAAATCGAACAAAAAATTATTCACATTCTGATAGAAAAACAAGATAGGGCGCGAAAAGATACGTTAGTCGAAGTGTCTGCGCAAGTGGCGCATGATATTCGATCGCCATTGGCGGCATTGGAAACAGGGATTAAGTTGTTAGAAAATATTCCGGAAAAAGAAAGAATATTAATTCGCAGTGCGACTAATCAAATCCGTGATATTGCCAATAATTTATTGGTTCAATATAAAGGTAATCAATCTTCGTCAAATTTAAATTCAATCCCAGATTCAATTTCAGAAGATTTATTAGAAAATAAATCAGCCGAGAATAAATCAAGTAAATCAAGTGCTCAGCCATCACTATTTTCTCGTGCGGCGTCGGCTCTTTCTTTATCTATATTATCTACTGCGTCTGATTCATCAAGTAAATCAAGTAAATTAAATAAATCAAATACAACTAACACCGCTTCTCAGTCAGCATTGCTGAAACAAAATCAATCCGCTGAATTAATCACCGAACTCTTATCTAGTGTCATCTCTCAAAAACGTCTGCAATATAAAGATTCATCCACCAAAATTCTGACAAATATGGATGAAGCAGCTTATGGAATATTTGCCTATGTTTCTAATCTTGAATTCAAACGCGTTATTTCTAACATCATCAACAATTGTGTAGAAGCATTAGAAAAATCCACCGATGGCATCGTACAAGTTAATGTTGCTGCTGACGATAATAGTATTTTTATTTCTATTGAAGATAATGGTTGCGGTATGAGTGAAGAATTTATCCAAAAAATATTTTCTGGTAATGCCGGTACGCAAAAGAAAAGTGGCAATGGCTTGGGATTAAAACATGCAATACAAACAGTAAAACAAGAATTTCACGGGAAATTAACTATCACTTCACGTCTCAATGAAGGCACATCTATTGCTATTACATTACCCAATACCACCCCGCCGACGTGGTTTGCGACGCATCTTGCTATTCCACAAAATCGTTTAGTGGTTGTTCTCGATGATGACGAATCGATTCATCAAGTATGGGAAAATCGTTTGCGCCATCAATGTGAAGACGTTACATTCATTCATTTTTATAATCCGGAAGAATTAATTAACTGGCAGCGTGCACACACTGATTTGTCGCCACTATTTCTATGCGATTATGAATTGATCGGCAGCAAAAAAACGGGGTTGGATGTCATAGAAGAAATTCATATTGTTGATAATACTTATTTGGTGACGAGTCGTTATGAAGAAGACGCGATACGTACACGTTGCGAGGCAAGTGGTGTGCGTATTATTCCAAAAAGTTTTGCGCCGCATATTCCAATTAAAATGGTAGAAATTAAAACAAAAAAACCATTATTTGCTGAAGCGAAATTTGAAGCGAAACCTGAGTTGACTTCTGAATTTTCTTCTGAATTGCGTCATAAAAATATTCAAGAAAAAATTCTGCAAGAAAATAATTCTGAAAATCAGATTAATAATCAGCTTGATCATCATCTTCATGACGATGAAAAAATAATGAATGACGATGAGCATCCGCATCTTATTTTTATTGATGATAATGAATCTATTACCTTGGCATGGGAAATGGAAGGAATGAAACTAGGAAAAATAGTGGCTACTTTTAATCGCATTCGCGACTTTGAAATCGTGATGCATAAATTTAATAAAGATGTGCCTATTTATATTGATTCTAATTTAAATGACAAAATTACTGGGCAAGTGTTTGCAAAACATTTACATGAACAAGGATTCACTCATTTATATTTAGCAACCGGTTATGCTGCTTCAGATTTTGGTCAAATGCCGTGGATTAAGAAAATTGTTGGTAAGACGCCGGTTTTCCAGCATGTCGCTAATGAATGAAAAATATTTAACTAACAAAGGTAACTACGATGATTGAACTAAACGGAAGCAATAAATTGTTAAATGGAAAAACAGAGCCAGTAAATGGACATGCGGGTATTTGCAATGATCACATCAGTATTTCCAATGATTTAGAACAACTGAGTCGCAATATCAATCATGAATTGCGTACACCATTGGTTGCGATTCAATTGGGCATCAACGCCGTCAAAGATTATTTGCCTCAACTAATAGAAAGTTATGCAGTTGCCAATCGCAATAACTTAGTGACATCTGTGATTCATCCGCGTCATTTAGCGACATTATCGCGCACTTTAGAAAATGTTGAGCGTGAGGCGCATTTTGCCGCCGCTTATCTCAACATGTTAATGTTGAATCTAAAAGAAATTAAAAAAGAAAATTTGCACTTAAATACACTTTCTATTTCGCATTGCTTAAAAAAAGCCATTAGAGAATATTCTTGCCGCTCACGTTTGCAGAAAAAAATATTGCAAAGTATTCATTTGCCAGTCAATAATTTTCAATTTCGTGGCGATGAAGAATTAGTTGTCAACGTTATCATGAATTTAATTCATCATACGTTATATCATTTTCAAGAAGGTGACCCATGTGAAATTCTCATTGAGATTGAAACAACTAAATGTGCAAATCATTTCATTTTTAAATATCCAAAACAACAAGATGTTGAGATTATTGATGAAAATTATTTTCAACAAGATTTTTTTGTCTACACCAAAAATATAAGATGTGGCCTGGCATTTTGTCAGGAAATCATGCATGCAATTAACGGGGATATTTGTTTTCGTTTGAATGAAGAACAATTTGTTGAATTTAAACTTACTTTCCCTTTACACATTTAACTAAGAGGTGACCACTATGTTAAAAATTCCATGTATATATTTTCCAACCACAGTGATGTTGATTGATGATAATTTGTCTGTTCTTGAAAATTTAAGTTTGAATTTGGATGTCCGTTTACCCGTTAAATTGCATCAATATCCAGAACAAGCGTTGCGGCAATTACAATCGCAATTGGCATCGCCTTCTATTAATGCTGATTTTATGAAAATTTACTCATCAGAATTTACGGATGGCGAAGATGCGTTGCTCAAAGTCAATTTTGATGCTATTCGTCGTTTGCTCTATAACCCCAATCGTTTTTCACAAGTGACTGCCATAGTCGTTGATCATTCCATGCCAAAATTAACTGGTTTGGAATTATGTCATCGCATTAAAAATTCGCCAGTCAAAAAAATTATGTTGACCGGTGAGGCCGGCCCTCATATGGCGATCGATGCTTTTAATCAAGGGGTGATTGATCAATTTATCGTGAAGGCAACACCTGATATGCAATCACGTTTGCAAAATAGTATTAAGGCAGCGCAATGGAATTATTTTTTATCAATTTCTGAAAGTATTTTAACTGCAATTGAATCGCAAGCTGATTGTGCATTACGCGAGGTGACTTATCAAAACATGGTGAAACAATATTTTTTAACCCATTCACCTTGTGAATTTTATTTAATTGATTTGACCGGCAGTTTTTTATTTATTGATGATCACGGCAGGCCCAGTTGGATGATTGTGCGTAGCGAAGAAGAATTATTGAGTTATTATGAAATCGCTAATGATTATGCGCAATCAGAAAAAATTCCGGCAGATATTTTGCAAAATTTAAAAGAACGTAAAGCCATTCCTTTCTTTTTTTCGGAAGAAGATTATAAATTACCGATTCGCGCGTGGAAACGTTATATGCATTCAGCGCAACCCTTACCAGGAAATAATCGCTTTTATGTGAGTATTATTCGCGAAGATCAACAATATGATATTCATAAAGCGCATATCAAATCGTATAACGACTATTTATCAACATTGGAGGGCTAAAACATGATGGACTAATATGAAAATTAAGGGCACCTCTATAAATAGCAATTTATAGAGGTGCCCTTAAGATAACTTTAATAATTTTTGCTTACCACGATAAAAAACAACGGTGGATTACGACATGCAAAAAGCGCATGTCTAATTCACCCTACAACTCCTCGCAATGACAAATCAAGTTTAACTACATACCCCCTACCACCGGCGAATAAAATCTAGTAAAGTATTACACATTAAAATACTAAAACTAGAAATACAAAAACGACGGGGAAATGGTTATGTTTAATAATCGCATTGGTTTATTTGCACCTGTAGATGAAACATGGGCACTTCAACCTACATCTACATCTACACCTACATCTACACCTACACCTACATCTAAACCTATATTTGCACCCACAAATACAAATAAAAACTTACCCAACAACGCGACCGCTTTTTTTATGGTAGAGGGAGAAAAAGAAACGCTTTTTTTTCGTTTTATAGAGGGTATTGCAGCGTATGCCGGAATTGATTTTTCAAGTGGGAAAGTGATGGATATTAATACCGGACAAATTTATTTTTTTAGCGAGGCAACATTGCCATACAATCATGTAAAAAAGTTACATGGGGATGTGCCTTTAGCAGAAAAGGATATCAATATTAATGTTTTACATCATTCTCCTGCTACTAGCATAAAGTTAGCAGTTGCTGGCGGCGAAATCATGCGATTATTTATGGGAGAATGTCAGCCTAAATGCTATGTGACAGCACGAAAAGATTCCATTACGCAGCGATGGGAATATTACCGTTTATCCTCTGAAATCGAACATGCATATGATTACGATAGTGAAAAGAATCCTCTTCCAAATGGCGTCCCTTTTTATGGCATTATTTCCATGATGATTTATTCTCGGTTTTTAGGCGATGACGATATCAAAAATTTTTTTCTACAAGGACATAGAAATAAAGAAGGAATGCTGATAGCACTCAACGCAGTACGATATGATCCTGAATTGTGTTTTGGAGAATGGTTTATTTATAACAAAAAAGCTTTTAATCTTTTTATCGAGTATTTATTTTCTGAGGAGACGAAGGCTTACCGCAATGAACTTGATTTTTCTAATGAATCTGATGTGAATGATTCTGACTCCGATTCATCAGATGTATTTGATTCAAGCACCACCAAACAAATAAATGATTTATATAATATAAATAAAAATGATGACATCATGGTTAGAGATAAAAATATGAAATATATAGGAAACAAATATTTATTTGGCGATAAAATTCCAGAACCTATTTTTAATATTTTTCAAAATCCTTTCTTTAATGAGGAAAATAGTAAATTTGTACCTTATTTTAATGATGTGCAACAACGTCGCGAAGAAGTTTATATTGCGCTTTTTAGAATTATTTCTCATGCGGAAGAAGTTATTAAAATTATTAACATGATTAACGAAGACGATCTTAAAGATAATAAAGTAAAAAAAATATTAATCGATTCTATCAAAGAGAAAACTAAATGGGCGATAGAAATTGCTGATTCGTTAAAAGGCTACAAAGAGTATATTGAGAATAAGAAATATTTAGATAATATTTCTTACCAGATTTATTTTGGCGATACGCAAGTTGAAAATAAAAAAGTGCATTACCTTTCGAGAAAGGAAGATAATAATTCTTCAAAAAGTCACAGACCATGGTAAGAAGTGGATTGAGAAACAATCATGCCATGCGGAACACTGCAAAGTCGTCATTGTGAACTCGCGATGACGACATCTAATTTTTCACAACAGTAGTGAGTTTTCTACCACCCCAGTGATTTTTTTATGTACAGAAATATTTCCCTTTTTAGGCTTTAAAATAGCCTTATATATCCCCCTTATTCACTCTATTGATGTATAATTATCCGTTTAATAAAGCCTAATAAAATTTAATAAAGCTTTATTAAGTGTAAATAAAATAATAAAAACATCATTATAAAAATTACTATAAAACCAATAAAAACCAATAAAAACAAATACAAAAACAATACAAAACTAAAACAAAACAGAGGGTGGTAATATGCAGCGCATCACAAATTTTGTGAGACCCGTTATTCGTTATGTAAGTCGTTTTATTTGGAATACGCCAAGACCGGTCGAAAATAATTATACTATCACCAATCTTGAATCAGGTTCACATTCTCAGGAGCCTGGCTCATCTGCACTTGTTTCTACAGAAACTATTTCCACACAAAAAATAATCGCACGCTATGCAACTTTTATATTTTCAAAAGAAAATCATTTGCCCATCATGTATGCATCGTTATTAACAATACTAGGGACGGGATGTAACTTTTTAGCACCTTATATTTTAGGTGAAATGATTAATTCGATGCAAAAACAAAAAGAAGAAGCTGCAACAGTGGAAGAAAATCAGTATCAATTATTGAGAATTATCGGTTTAGTGGTTGTCTTTTCGTTATCTCAATTAATACCAAATATGCGCGATAGAATATTAGTGCCAGTAACGGCGTATAATAATAAAAAAATATTAACTGCGATTATGCAACTTCAACTGAAGCACTCGTTGACTTATCATATAGCAACATCACATTCTCAACAAATGCATATAGTACAAAAAGCTTTTTCAAGCTCGAGCGTAGGTACACCGCTTCTTACTCAAGTGGCGCCTACTTTATTAGAAGTGAGTATTGCCAGCGCCATACTCACTTATCGATTTGGCACATCAATGGGCGCAGGTGCGTTAGCCGTGTTTGCAGTGTATGTTGCTTACTGCGTGAAGACAACACAGCTAGTTATTGATGCGCGTGAAAACATGATTAAAGTAGGTAGCAAAACATACAATGCCATGAGTAAAGCCATTGCCCAATACAAACCCATGCACGATTTTAATAAATTTGCTGATACCATGAAAGCAATTGAGGCAGCAGTTGAAGCAGCAGCAGAAGCAGAAACACAAGAAAATGATATGCCTTTGAAAATTGGTGTAGGTCACATTGTCATTTCTCGTTTAGGCATGTTGGTCGCCATTTTATTTGCGGCAATGCGCATGCAAACTAATCAATTATCTGTTTCTGAATTTATGGCATTATTAGGTTATTTAAATCAATTGTCAGGAATGTTGCCGGTAGTAGGGCAAGGCATGATGAAAGTATTATCTTCTATTCCTGAGATAAAATATGTGTTTGGTCAATTCGAAAATTCAACAGATGTTGTTGACATTTATGCAGGCGCAACACTTCAACTCAACGGTCCCGCTCAGATTGAATTTAGAAATGTGACATTTGCTTATCCTGGAAAATCGCCAACATTTGATAATCTTTCATTAACCATAAAACCAGGACAAAGAGTGGCGTTCGTAAGTCCAAGTGGTGGCGGTAAATCAACGCTGCTTACATTATTGTATGGATATTATCAGCCAAGCAGTGGCGAAATTTATATTAATGGCCAAAACATTGCTGAAATAAGTTGTGATTCATTACAAAAAAATATTGTGATGGCAGGGCAAGATGCTAATCTTTCGAATGGCACTGTTCGTGACAATATTAAATATGGCGTAGCAGATAGTGATGCGGTGAGTGATGATGAAATTTTTCATTTAGCAAAAAAATTAAATTTATTTGATTTTATAACGACGTTGGAAAAACAATTAGATACTGATGTCGGTGAAAATGGCAAAGCATTTTCTGGTGGACAAAAACAAAAAGTAGCTATCATGCGAAGTTTTATGAAGTGTCTGAGGAAGAAAGAAAAAGAAGCAGGCTCTATTTGTCTTTTTGATGAAGTGACGGCAGCGTTGGATGCTGGATCTGCGACTGATGTGTTGGCGGGTATAAATAAAATGTTAGGCAACAATGCAACGCAACTATTTATTACGCACAAGTTATCCGAAATAACAGAATTCGATAAAATTATAGTGTTAGATCAAGGTGTCGTTGTTGCGGAAGGGATACATGAGGAATTATTAAAAAATTGTACGCTGTATCAAACGTTGTGGGAAAAATCTCGTCAGGAAAATGGTGAAAGAAAAAATAATGTGAATCATTCTTCTGCTGATTTATTAGTTAAAAACTGGACATCTGACGGTATCCTTAAAGATAAAGAACCAAAAGAAAAAGAATCACAAAGTCAGCATGCCAATGTAGAGACACCGTTGCAACAAAAGAAGAAAAAATAAAATAAACTTCGCATTTTGAAGTGTAATGTAATGGTATAGTATCAAATCATTTTATTTTTCTTACGATGTAAAATAATCGGCGCAGCATAAATTAATTTCACATTGTATATTACGGGTTCATTGATTTCTGTGCTATGTAAATTACTACACGCCAATGTATAACAACCATTTTCCGTTGCTTTCATAATGCGGCGCATGAATACGCGGCCGTTTTCTGTTTCAACAATACAATCCAATCCAATCGCCTGCGATATTTTTTTTGCAGGCAGTTTGACGCCGCTCACATAATCGCCACGTGCATAATGCGGCAACATGCTGTCATCTTCAATAATAAAATCCACGGTGTTTTGTTGGTAATGTTCGCGAAATAATAATAATTCTTCGGCAATTTTTTCTTCTTCAGTGCGCGTGTTGGTGACGGTTGTGATTGTTTTTGTTCGTGCAACGGGTGCATCATCGTAACCTATTTGCGCAACAGGTCCGGTGCCAATGCCATACATTAACCATTCAAAACGGCAATTCACGCCCTCTTGATAAACGCGCGCCACAATTTTTTCTGCACCATGCCGTGTCAAGCCGCCATATCTGCCGATTTCCCATCCTTTTAAGCTATTAATATTGATGCCACTGCTTTTGCACATTGCATGGCGGGTTAAATTCGCCATGTTTCTGACGCGTTTTGTACGTTCACCGCGTCTTTCTGAAGTCGCCATAGGATTATTTAATAATTCTTGATCTGTTTTTCGTCGTCTGCCCATTTATTTTCTCTCTTTTACATCAAATTAATCCGAATCAAATCATTCTTATAAATAAATAAAATTATTTGATTTGTTTATAATTAAATATGATTGACATTGAATTTTTTGCATGATTAAATCATCGCTTATTTGTATTAATTGATTCGTTTCGGTGAATTTATCATAGAGAGCTGTATTTTTACCATCTTTTTTAGCAATCAATTTATTGGGCAAAGAAAGAAAACATTTTTCTGACACAGAATCACAGGAAGGAGGTTCCATGTACACATATGAACATCAATTGATGATCTGGAAAGCGGTAATGGGAGACGGTGAAGCGCAATACAAACTCGCCATTCTTTATTGCATGCGGGAAAATTTGGATGCGGCAACTTATTGGTTGCAATGCGCGGCAGATCAAAATCATTTATATGCCATTCAATTTTTATATGCACTGCAAAATAAAAATTTTATTCAAATACCTTATTCAACTCAACATTAAACTAAATAAATAAAGAAAGGAAAATGTGATGGAAAACAATTATCAACATTTTAAACAATTAATGGGACAAATGCTTGTGGAGGTGAGAGAAGAAATTACTATGCTTTCACGTTGGTTGATTTGCATGCGTCAAGCACATTCATGGGATGTGTCGTTAGAAGGGTATATGTTAGAAAGATTGCATCGCATGACACTGATAATTAGAGAATTACAACAATTACTGATGAAGATTAATGAAGTTGTCGTGAATAAAAAAGTAGAAATAGATAAAAATAATGAAACGGAAGAGAATCCTCTTCCGTGTTAAACAATTAAGCTGCAAGTTGTAAATAAAAATCGCGCAAACGCTGTACCTTAATTGCGACTGCAGCCAGCGTGCCATCGTTTACAATCACATCGTGGGCTTTGGTTAAGCGAGCATCACGTTTTATTTGAGCATGTAAAATTGCTTCTATTTCTTTTTTTTCTGCTTGATCGCGTGTCGCAACGCGCGTGAGCTGTAATGATTCTGGTGCATCAACTACTAAAATACGATCAATAAATGAATAAGTTTTTGTTTCTTCCATTAATACTTCAATCAATAATGGGATGACTACAATACAAAACGGTGCGCGAATTTTATTTAGTTGTTTTTTTATTTCAGTTTCAATGAGTGGATGTAACAAATTTTCTAGCCATTGACGTTCCGGTGGCGATTCAAAAATAATGCGACGAAGTTTTTTACGATTTAATGTGTTATCCGCAGTGAGAATATCTTTAAAATGCTGCGCAATAGTCATGAATGCGGGTTGCGGTGGTTGGGTGACTTCACGTGCAATGACATCGGCATCAATGATGGGTGTGCCGTTATCTGCAAATAAATTTGCGACTGTTGTTTTACCAGCCCCAATTCCGCCTGTGAGTCCAATGATGAGCATATTAATTTATATAACCTATTATTATTTAGTTTATTATTTAGTAGTTCCCACTGAATTTCTTGAATCTCTTTACGCGATGGGATGCAGCATACTAATAATATAATGTTCTAATAATATAACGTTGCAAAATAATATTGCATGATTTCAGGTCCCCACAACATCGCTATCCAGCCAGCGACCGCAAGATAAGGACCAAAAGGCAACGGCACACTCTTAAAATGACGTTTAATAATCATGTGTGTGACTGCAAAAATGACGCCACTAAAAGAAGCTAGCAAAATAATGAGTGGCAACATTTCCCAGCCCAAATAAGCGCCCATTGCCGCTAAAAATTTGAAATCGCCTTGCCCCATACCAATTTTTCCTGTTATCCATTCAAATGCTATTTGAATAACAGCAAAGACTAAATAACCTGCAATGGCGCCGATGATGGCCGCGTGACTATCACAAAAAATAGAAAATACGCTAAAAATTAAACCTAGCCATAATAACAATAAGGTGAGTTGATCAGGTAATAAATGATGATCGAGATCAACAAAAATCAAACAAATGGAAATCCATGTCAATAATAATGCAGCGATGGTTTGCCAACTGATGCCAAATTTCCATGCTACATAGACCGACACAATACACGTCAGCGCTTCTACCAGTGGATAGCGTATGGAAATGTGCGCTTTACAATGTGCGCAGCGACCGCGTAACCAAAAATAGCTGAGAATGGGAATGTTGTGCCACGGGCGTATCAATTTTTTGCATTCGGGGCAATGTGAAAAAGGTAAATATAAATTTAATTTTTCTGCTTCAGTATGTGGTTTTAAACCGAGATAAATGCGGCATTCTTCACTCCAACTTTGTTCCATCATGCGCGGCAAGCGGTAAATGACGACATTTAAAAAACTACCAATAAATAATGAGAAAATCGCCATCACAATAAGAAAAATATTGGGATTTTCTGTTAAAAACAAGAGTGTTTCCGTCATTAAAGCGCACTTCCTAATTTGAAAATTGGTAAATACATGCCAACGATTAACCCACCGATTAAAACACCAAGGACTAGCATAATCAAGGGTTCTAATAGTTTGCTGACATGTGTTAATAATTGGTCGGTTTCTGCTTCTAAAAAATCAGCCATTTTTAGTAACATATAATCTAATTTTCCTGCTTCTTCGCCAATTTTGATCATGTGTATCATTTTCGGAGGAAAGAAGACACATGTTTGCATGGCTTGATGTAATGCCATGCCCGCATTAATTTTACGATGTAATAATGCAATGATACGATTGAATTCAATCTGAGACGGTGAAGAAATCATCAATTTTAATGCCTCGGTGAGCGGCATTCCCGCGCTCAATGTCATGGCGAGATGGCGTGCAAAATGTGCTAATAATATTTTATTAAACACGCGTTTACTCGGTGGAAAAAGCGTGAATAAAAAACGTAGTTGTTGTTTTAATTTATGTTTACCTTGAGTGATTCCCATTATAAAAAAGAGAATGATAATGATTGAAAATAAATAAACATGTTGGCGTAATAGTGCCGAAAAAGAAAAAATCCAGCGCGTGATGGCGGGCAGTGTGTTTGGTAAATCTTGAAATAATTCGGCAAAACGTGGAATGATAAATAATAACATGCCGAGTGTAATTGCACTTGCAAGAAAACTTAATACACACGGATAAAATAATGTTTGCGAAATACGTTTTTTGAAAGCGGCATTTTTTTCACGGTGTTGAGTGATGATGATTAACATGGTTTCTAATCTGCCAGTGTGTTCACCGATTTTAATCAATTGACAAGTAAGTTCATTAAAATATTGTTTGTGTAATTGAAAACTACTAAATAGATTTTTACCAGCAGATACATTGCGCTTGATGGTGGACATCAACAAACGTAATGAAGTTTTTTCTTGGCTTTTTTCTAATAAGTCAATGCAGTCGATGATGGGGATACCGGCGGTCATTAAAGCAGTAAATTGCTGCAAAAATAACGTAATGTCGGTGCTGGTGATGCGTTGGTGTAGTTTACTTATTTTTAATTTTTTAATTATTTTAAGTTTCATATTTTTTTCTTTAAGTTGTTGTCATCTCGAAGTAGGCTCAGGATGATGATACTTTTCTCGTCATTTCATTCCCCCAACACTCTCATCACTTCTGCGTTACTCGTCACCCCATCACGTATTTTTTCTAATGCCGCTTCTTTCAACAGCGTCCAATTTTGTTTTCGTGCATAGTGCGTAATCGCAATGACATCTGCGCCCGATAAAATTAATTGTGCTAATTCTTCTTGCATAGGCAAACATTCAAAAATACCTATGCGCCCATGATAACCATGATGACAATATTCACAACCCACTGCTTGATAAACGGTGACAGCAGAAGTTGTCGATGTTGATGTGGTTGGTGTTGTGATCGATGTTGATAAAGAAGAAGTAGAAATCATCTCAGGTTGTTTGCAGTGCGAACATAATTTTCGTAATAATCGTTGTGCCACAATCAATGAAATCGAGGTGATAAGACGATATGCACTCATGCCCATGGATTGTAATCGCACCATGGTTTCCGCTGCGCTATTAGTATGTAATGTTGATAATACCAAATGTCCTGTTTGTGCGGCTTGCATAGCAATCATCGCAGTTTCTGCATCGCGAATTTCGCCCACCATGATAATGTCAGGATCTTGGCGTAAAAAAGCGCGTAAAACAATGGCGAAATCCAAGCCAATCTTTGGATGAATATTCACTTGATTAATGCCTGGTAATTCTATTTCAACAGGATCTTCAACTGATAAAATATTTTTTTCGATTTGATTTAAATAACGCAATGCGGCATATAATGTCATGGTTTTTCCACTACCAGTGGGACCCGTCACTAAAATCAATCCTTGCGGTTGCGATAATTTTTGTAAAAAAATATTTTTTTGGAATAAAGACAATCCTAATATATCAATATCAATTTGTTTAGTATTTTCATCTAAAATACGTAATACAATTTTTTCTCCAAATAATACTGGACAAGTATTAATACGAATATTGGTTTTGAGTGTGCTCGCATTTTTTTGGATGTGAATGTGGCCGTCTTGTGGTAAACGACGCTCTGCAATATTTAGTTTCGCCATGATTTTTAAGCGCATGGTAATAGGCATGGCTAAATGCGCAGGCAATGACACATTTTCATATAACAAGCCATCGCGACGAAAACGAATGCGATAATATGTTTCGTAGGGTTCAAGATGAATATCAGAAATTTGTTTATCAATCGCATCTTTTAATAAACTATCAACTAATTCAATAATGGGTTCACTGTCTTGATGCAATTGCTCGGGTGGTGGTTGCGTTTCATCAGGGGTGACAGCCATTTTTGATAAATTGGATAACGCGGATTCCAATTGCGCATCGAAAATAGTGGGACGGCAATATAATGAAATAATTTTTTCTAATTCATCTTCTGCAACCAACATGGAATGAATACGTAATTCCGTATGAAAACGCACAGCAGCAATCGCAATTTCATCGGTGGGATCAGTCATTCCAATGTATAAATCATATGAATTTTGTTTGAGTGGCAACAGGCGATAACGATAAATAAATTCAAATGTCACACATGATTGTTGTAGTTGCGTGATGTCATATGTTTTTAAATCAAAAAAAGGTAGTTCGAATTGTTGCAAACAATAATCGAGAATAGTTTGACTCGATAAAATGCCTGATTGCACCAAATAATAAGTCAGCGATATATTTTTTTGCGCGATGATTGTTTGTGCTTGTTGTGCAGTGGCGTGATCGAGCAATTGATCGCGCACGAGATATGCTGCCAATCCTGTGAGAGGCGCGGAGGAGGGCGGCACGGTAGAAGTAAAAAGATTACGCATTACATAATCCTTTATCGAGGCATGAACCGGAAATATTCCACACACTGCCATCGGGTGTCGGCGTGAGAATGTAAGTGTGATTGTCGACTAAATCAGTGCCAGTTGCGGTGATGGTGCCGCCATCGACTTCAATAGTATTTAAATTTTTAGTGGCGGCAGGCGAGACGGGAATGCCGTGCGCGCCGCTGACTAATTCGGCGAGTGGCACGCCTTGTTGAATGGCAAGTGCAACGGCGGTTTTGAATGTTTCGGCGGCACTGACAACTTCTGCGAAGCGTGCGCGCTGGGTGTAATTGCGATAAGAGGGGATGGCAATGACAGCTAAAATACCGATGATGGCAATCACAATCATTAATTCGATGAGTGAGAAACCAGCGGATGATAAATGTAATTTTTTATTTTTAAGTAAAAGTTGTGTCGACATATTTTTTTCCTTTTTAGTGAAGTGAGTGTGAGTGAAATAGTGTTTATTTGATCGTCATTACGAGGAGTATAACGACGAAGTAATCCAAGGGTTTTTAATTGCTAACAATTGATTGTATTTATAACGTCATAACAAACATGTATGACAGATGAAGATCAATTAATTCAGATCAAGTAAGCGCTGCGTTGCGCAGCAGACGGTAGAAGTAAAGTCTGTAAAAGTCATGCGCACAATACCCATTCTTTTTTTTGGAGTCAATTTATTTTTTATATATTGTAAAATGAAACAATCAAAAAATTACTTTTCAGAATAAGATTTTTTCTTTACTTTTACTTTTATTGAAGAAAATTTCTGAACATGAGAAATACAATCAACTGACACCAGCGGGGCGCCGCCGCGCTATATGTCCGTATCCGCCTATATGTGTGTCTATATATATCTATATAGGTAATATATATAAGTAATATATGTCTATATAAGCCTGCATATGTCTCAATATGCCTAAGAATGCCCCTGTTTACAGCCTTATCTCGTCAAAAAGCCGCTATTCTTGTGGTAGCTGATTTATTTTTTCTTTATACTCGCAGGCTTTTAGCGATGGCTTATGTGATGACCTATATAAATAAGGTTTTTATATAAGCGCCATCAATCGTTAAATTAGTTCATTAACTTACCCAGCCGACGTAGCTCAGTTGGTAGAGCAACTGATTCGTAATCAGTAGGTCCGCGGTTCGACTCCGCGCGTCGGCAGTAGTGGAAAACATATATAAATAAATATGATAATCATCAGCGATAGAAGTAAAATCATTCGCTCCAAATCAATTATTTGCAAAACGTTCCTATAAACGTTCCTGCGAGTGTGTTGTTTACGTTAACCCACTAAAAAATCTATAATTTTCTTCTTATCTTACTTTCATACTTGCCTTTCGTTTTGTATCCTGTAGAACAAGTAATTAGGCCGTTTGAATTTAATAAGGGGTTTGGTAGCGGATATTCGTATTTATCTGCATCGTTATATTTAGGAGAAGTATTTCTTATGAAAGAAAAATGGCCAAATGGCTTTTTAAATAAAATCATTTGTGGTGATGCTCTTGATGTTATGAAGACAATACCTAATCAGAGTATTGATTTGGTAGTAACATCCCCCCCTTATAATTTAAAAAATTCTTCAGGAAATGGTATGAAGGATGGACGGGGTGGTAAATGGGAAAATGCTGCCTTAGTAAAGGGGTATTCAGACCATGATGATTGCATGCCTCACGAACGATATGTGAAATGGCAAAGAAATTGTTTGCAGGAGATGTTGAGGGTTGTAAAAGAAGATGGAGCTATCTTTTATAACCACAAATGGCGTGTACAGCGCGGTCTTTTGCAAGATAGGCAGGATATTGTTGCAGGGCTTCCAGTGCGCCAAATAATTATTTGGAAACGGAAAGGTGGTATTAACTTTAATCCAGGGTATTTTTTACCCACCTATGAAGTGATTTATTTAATAGCTAAAAAGAATTTTAGACTTGCTGCAAAAGCTAATGCGTACGGTGATGTTTGGGAGTTTACTCAAGAAATGAATAACCCACATCCTGCGCCATTTCCGATTGAATTAATAAATCGCATAATAGCTTCTACAGAAGCTGAAATTGTTTTGGACCCTTTCATGGGGTCAGGAACGACAGCTATAGCCGCCAAAAAAAATAATAGGAGCTATGTAGGAATAGACATTTCTTCCACATACGTTACTATGGCGCGGAAAAGAATAGATAGTTTTTTTACATCGAATAAAAAAATAACTAGGCCATCAGTTAATACTAAACAGAAAGAACTGCTAATTGATTCGTAGTAGTTTAATGGGGCCCAAAAAATGCAGATATATACTAAAGCTTCGCTGATTGAAAAACTGAAAGATATAAAAAACATGGGATGGGTTCCTAACGCTAGAATTGGGAATAGCGGCGGAATAGGAAATACGTTAGAAGACTTGCTTGGAATACAAGAAAATAACCTACCTATTCCAAATGCAAGTGTTGCTGAAAAGCATAAAGAGTGGCTCGCCAGTGTTATAAGCAAAACGGGAGGTGCTGAATTAGACCCACAACCATATTGGGGATTTAATGACCTATACCCATATATGGACCCTACCTCCAGTTGCAAGCAGTAAATTTTATTTTTATCAAAGTAAGTGAGATGCATTCATATATTCGGCCTCACATTGAGTGATATACGTTCACTCGGGCCCTGATAGT
>Ga0209515_10001946_pt1 | contig 32901 bp, 24 predicted proteins | sample Subgroupgradi54m_FD_187454 | JGI IMG/M metagenome (GOLD analysis project Ga0209515, IMG submission 187454) | Subsurface groundwater microbial communities from S. Glens Falls, New York, USA - GMW60B uncontaminated upgradient, 5.4 m (SPAdes)... ... | reverse complement strand
TCCCAATATCGTATGATGGTGATGCATCGCTTAACTCCTCTTGTTTTCAATGGTTATGCTTGATTGGCACACTCATTGTAGAGGTTTGTTAGGCGATGTTCTATTTATAATTTAGACACGTATGATCCTAAATATAATCAAGAAAAAATCCAAGCGCTTAAGCTGTTAGAGTTAGTTTAACCCCCCTTATTTTCATAGCCACTTTTTGATTGCTTGTCCTCGTATTGCCCTATATTGGGATCGCCACAGACGAAGCCTCTTCTCAAACCCTCGAAATGGGATCCTATCTAGTTGCTTGGATGAATCACGGATCTTTTGGATCACGGATCTTTTGGATTGACCATTATAGGCAGCTTTGTTATACTTACTCTTCTAAATAGAAAACACTTTCACATTTTTTCTTAACTCTATATGTTTCAAAAGGATACAAGGGTTGCTATTTTAGGTGACGGGGGGTGGGGCACCGCGCTCGCGCTTCTTTTGACCGGTCAGGGTTATCCGGTCACGCTTTGGGGAGCTTTTCCAAGGTATGTGGAAGAGGTGCGAAAAAAAAGGGAGAACTTTAAGTTTCTGCCCGGCTTTCGGATCCCGGAAAAAGTGCATCTTTCGGCCGATATCCGGAAGACCTCCCTCGAGGCGGAACTGATTGTGCTGGCGGTCCCTTCGCAGTTCATGAGGTTGGTGCTTAAAAAAGTAAAAAAAGAAAAGGTTCATCACAAGCTATTCGTTTCTGTGGCAAAAGGAATTGAGAAAAAGAGCCTTGAAACCATGTCACAGGTGATTCGGGCGGAATTGGGAAATATCCGCCTATGCGTTTTGTCGGGTCCCACGATCGCGCGGGACGTGGCGCGCAAAATGCCGGCCGCCGTTTCGGTCGCCTCCAAAAATAAGGAGCTTTCTTCAAAAGTCCGCGAGATATTCACTACGGAATATTTCGGTCTTTTCGAAAGCGATGATGTGCTGGGAGTGGAGCTCGGTGGATCGTTGAAAAACGTGATCGCCATCTCCGCCGGCATCGTGGAGGGGCTTGGCTTTGGTTCCAATACACAGGCCATTCTTTTTGCCAGGGGCGTGACCGAAATGGCGCGGCTCGGGATCGCGATGGGCGCACGGCGCGAGACGTTTATGGGGTTGAGCGGTTTGGGAGATCTTGCCACCACGTGTCTGAGTCCCCACAGCCGCAATCGAGGCTTGGGAGAAGAAATCGGAAAAGGGCAAAGCCTTGGGAAAATCCTAAAACGAACGGAAATGATCGTGGAAGGAGTGGAAACCGCCCGATCCGCGTACGCGCTTGCTAAAAAATATCGCGTGTCCATGCCCATCACAGAGGCCGTGCATCACATACTGTTCAACCGCTGCAATCCCAGGGAGGCGGTCAAAGCGCTGATGCAGCGCAAGCCGTACCGGGAGCTTGACTAAAATTCGGGGTGTGGCCCAGCTTGGTCTAAGGCGCTACCTTGGGGTGGTAGAGATCGGTGGTTCAAATCCACTCACCCCGATAAATTTTTCTCTAAGGAGATGGGGTCATGAAAAAAAAATTAACTAAAAAATCAATAGGCGTGGGTCTTGTGGGGCTCGGGACCGTGGGGACGGGTGTCGCGAAAATTTTGCTTCGGCAGGCCAATGAAATTGAGAAAAAAACAGGCGTGCGTTTCGTGCTCAAAAAAATTTGCGTGAAGTCCCTTGCCAAAAAAAGAGACCGAAGCATCCCGCGCGCACTTCTGACTTCCGACGTTCCTAAAGTGGTGAGTGACCCCTCGGTGGATATTTTGGTGGAATTGATCGGGGGCATTCATCCGGCGAAGCACATCATTTCCAGTGCGTTCGCCCGAGGAAAACACGTGGTCACAGCCAACAAAGCACTCTTGGCGGAAAAAGGGGGCATCCTCTTTCACGAAGCGGATAAATATCGAAAGGAACTGGGCATTGAAGGCAGTGTCTGCGGAGGGATCCCCATTATCAAATCGTTGAAAGAAGGCCTTGTTTCGAACACCGTTTCGCATTTCTTAGGAATCGTAAACGGCACCTGTAATTTTATCCTAACCTCTATGTCCCAAGAACACATGAATTTTGAAGCAGCGCTTGCGGCCGCTCAAAAGCGGGGTTATGCCGAGAAAAATCCAGGGCTCGACATCGACGGCACAGATTCCGCGCATAAACTCGCTATTTTAGCCAGGCTTGCCTTCGGCTCGGATATCCCTTTTAAGTCCATTTTCGTCGAGGGGATTCGAAATCTTTCCGTGGCGGATATCGACTATGCCAAAGAGCTTGGTTATGCCATTAAACTTCTGGCCATTGGAAAAAAACTGGGCCAAGGACTTGAGTTGCGTGTACACCCGACGCTTCTCCCGCTGGATCATCCCTTGTCCAACGTGAGGGGTGTTTATAACGCCGTATTCATTCACGGCGATCAGGCGGGGGACCTTCTTTTTTATGGCAAAGGCGCCGGGAGCGCGCCTAGCGCCAGTGCGGTGATGAGCGACCTCGTGGATATCGCGAAAAAAATTTCCGGCGGCAACGACACCGGATTCTTGTCCGTACCCAAACCCGGGAAAGCCAAAATTTTACCGATCGAAAACCTTATCTCAAAATTTTATCTTCGTTTTCAGGTGGAGGATCGCCCCGGTGTTTTGGGACGCATCGCGCTGGCCTTGGGCAAAAATCATATTTCTATCTCAAGCGTTCACCAGAAAGAGTCTCATGACTCAAAATCGGTGCCTGTCATTATCCTCACGTATGAGGCCACGGAAAAAAATTTGAGGCGGGCGCTCAAAGAAATTGATTCCAAAAAAGAGATCGGCGAAAAAACTACGGTTTTTCGGATGGAAAGCTAAAATGAAACAGGGCATCATTGAACGCTACAGAGAGTATCTGCCTATAAGTCATCAAACGCCGGTGGTTACGCTTCAAGAGGGGAGCACGCCGCTTATCTATTCGAAAACATTATCCGGCTTGACGGGGGCGGATGTTTATCTGAAATCAGAAGGCGCGAATCCCACCGGCTCCTTCAAAGACAGGGGGATGACCGTCGCGGTGTCCAAAGCCAAAGAAGCTGGCGCCCGCATCGTGATCTGTGCCTCTACCGGAAACACCTCGGCATCGGCAGCGGCCTATGCGGCACGAGCGGGTATCGCTTGTGCGGTTTTGATCCCCAGAGGCGCTATCGCCTTAGGCAAACTAAGCCAGGCGTTGATCCACGGCGCGAAAGTCATTGCGATTCAGGACAATTTTGACAAGGCGCTCGAGATGGTACGAGAGATTGCGCAAAAATATCCGATGACGCTGGTGAACTCGGTGAATCCTTTCAGGCTGGAGGGCCAAAAAACCGGCGCTTTTGAAATCTGCGATGATCTGGGCGGAAGGGCTCCGGATTTTCACGCCATCCCCGTCGGCAATGCGGGCAACATCACGGCCTACTGGAAAGGCTACCAAGAGTATTTCGACAAAAATAAAATATCCAAAAAGCCGCGCCTGCTGGGTTTTCAGGCCGAGGGGGCGGCGCCGATTGTCAGAAAGAGGATCATCTCGAATCCAAAAACCGTCGCAACCGCGATCAAAATAGGAAACCCGGCAAGCTGGAAAAAAGCCGAGGAAGCCAGAGACGAGTCCGGAGGGCTGATTGAAACGGTCACGGATAAAGAAATCCTGGCAGCCTATGGGCTTTTGGCGAAATCCGAAGGCATTTTTGTAGAACCGGCGAGCGCGGCAAGCGTGGCGGGAATTTTGAAATTGAGTAAGAGAAAGTATTTTGCAAAAGAGTCCCGTGGTAAAAAGAGAGTTCAGATTGTCTGCGTCCTTACCGGGCACGGGCTTAAAGACCCTGATTGCGCCCTAAGGTTCGTGAAAAAACCGAAGGCAGTGCCGGCAAAATTGGACGCTATTTTAGAGGCGATAAAACTATGAAATACCTGATGCTTGTCTGTGAAGGGCTGGCGGACGAACCCATTGAGGAATTGAATTCGCGCACGCCGCTTGAAATCGCAAAGACGCCTTTCATGGATCTTTTGGCAAAAAAAGGCCGATTGGGAAACGCCTCTTTCGTTCCCCATTCGATGCCTCTCCGAAGCGAAGTCGCTTCCTTATCCCTTTTAGGTTTTAAACCGAAGGAATTGTATACGGGTATTGCCCCTTTGGAAACAATCGCCAAGGGCATCCCGCAAAGCGATCGGGAAATCGTCTTTCGCTTTGATTGGGTCACCGTATCGGACGATACGGTGGTCGACGCCGCGGTGGGGGATATTTCCGATAAAGAAGCCATGCTTTTAGTCGAGGCCATCCGCAAAAAAGCATTGCCTGCCCAAATGGGGCTTTATCCGTTGGGAGGACACAAAAATATTTTGGTGGTCAAGGACCCGGATCTTGCCTGTGACCTGGATGAGCTTGAATGCACGGAACCGGGCCGAATCCAAGGGCAAAAATTTGAGAAGCACCTGCCAAAAGGTAAAAGCGCGGCCGTGCTCACCCAGCTCATGGACAAGACCAGGGAAATTTTGGAACACCATGAAATAAACCGCGTTCGGATTGACTTAAAGGAAAATCCGGCGAATATGCTTTGGCCCTGGGGACAGGGGAGGACTCCAAAAATCCCAAGTTTTAAGCAGACTCACGGCTTGGAGGGCGCGATCATTTCGGAGGAGGATGCGCTGCTGGGCCTGGCCAAAGCGTTGGGGATGGCCCCCGTGGATAATTTGGAGCGGGGACTCGAGCAAAGGGATTTTGTCTTTTGTTACAAATCCTTTTTCTCAAATCCTAAAAATCCGAAAGAGCTGAAAACGAAAATCCGCCGAATAGAGGATTTTGATTCTTCGGTCGTCGGGGCCGCCTTAAAAGCAGTGGACCGCCTGGACGGGGAATACAGGATTTTTATCGGTACGGGCCTTGAGGAGTCGCTGACTCAAAAGATGCCTCTTCACGGACATGTCCCTTTTCTCATTCAAGGAAAAGGCGTTGAACGTGTAGAGACGGCGGTGGTGTTGAACGAAAAAACAGCCTCTCAGAGCCAACTCATTTTTGACGATGGCTGGAATTTGATGGAGTATTTTTTAACTTGAGTTTGATTGTTCAAAAATACGGCGGCTCAAGCGTCGCCAATCCCGGCCGTATCCAAAAAGTGGCGGAGAGAGTTCGCCGTTACAAAAATGAGGGGCACTCGCTGGTCGTCGTGGTGAGCGCGCTGGGGGACACGACGGATGAGCTCCTGCGCTTGGCCGAAAAAATCACGAAAAATCCATCAAGACGCGAGCTCGACATGCTGATGTCCACCGGTGAGCAGATTTCGGTGGCGCTCCTGGCGATGGCGTTACACGAGCTCGAATGCGATGCGATTTCTTTCACCGGTGCGCAGGTGGGCATCATCACGGATTCCTCCTATACGCGCGCCCGCATCATCGACATCAACACTCAGCGTATTCAGGAAGAATTGAGAAAGAAGAAGGTAGTGATTGTGGCCGGGTTTCAGGGGGTCAACTTTCGTCATGAGATCACCACGCTCGGAAGAGGGGGGAGTGATCTGACGGCTGTGGCGCTCGCCAAGGCACTCTCGGCGGAGTCTTGCGAGATCTACACCGATGTGGAAGGAATTTTTACGACGGACCCCAGACTCGTGAAAGACGCCGCAAAAATCGACAGGATCAGCTACGAAGAGATGTTGGAGATGGCCTCTTCGGGGGCGCAGGTGATGCAGTCACGTTCGATCGAGATGGCCGGAAAATTCAATATTCCTCTGCATGTCCGGAGCAGTTTCACGAGTCAAGAGGGCACATGGATTGTCAAGGAGGATAAATCGATGGAAAACGTTTTGATTCGCGGCGTTTCCTTAAGCAAAAACGAGGCGAAGCTTACCTTAAACGGCGTTCCTAACCGCCCGGGAGTTGCCGCCGCTATTTTTAGATCGCTCGCGGATGCCGGGATCAACGTGGATATGATCATTCAAAATATCGGCAAATCCTCCGACACGGATATTTCGTTTACCGTGCCTAACCCGGATTCACAGCATGCCGTCCATACGCTTAAGGTCATTGCCAAAAAAGTCGGCGTGAAGGGCATTTCGCGCGATCCGAATATCGCCAAAGTTTCGGTGGTGGGCATCGGGATGCGCAGTCATGCGGGCGTGGCTGCCTCGATGTTTGAGGTGTTCGGCAAACACCGCATCAATATTGAAATGATTTCCACAAGTGAAATAAAAATTTCCTGCGTGGTAAAAAAACAGGACGGCGAAAAGGCCGTCCGGATTCTGCATGAGAAGTTTCGGCTGGGGAAACGGAGGCGCTAGTGGCCGGTAGAAAAATCCAAATATATGACACAACGCTGAGAGACGGTTCTCAGGGTGAGGGGATTTCATTTTCCGTTCAGGATAAGCTCCTGATTGCCAAAAGAATCGACGACCTCGGTTTTCCGTACCTCGAAGGCGGCTGGCCCGGCGCCAATCCAAAAGACATCGCTTTCTTTGAGGAAGTAAAAAAATGGAAATTAAAAAACTGTCAGGTCGTCGCTTTCGGCTCCACGCGCAAGGCGCACACAAAAGTCTCGGACGACGAAAATCTGAAAGGGCTTTTAGCGGCTGGGACGGACGTTATCACGATCTTTGGAAAAAGCTGGGACATGCATGTGCGGGAAGTTTTTAAAACGGGTCTGGATGAAAACCTGTGCATGATTCAGGATTCGGTGAAGTATTTGAAATCCAAAGGCAAAGACGTGATCTATGACGCGGAACATTTTTTTGACGGCTACATTCAAAATCCGGACTACGCGCTCAAAACATTGGAAACCGCCCAAGAGGCCGGCGCTTCGGTGCTCGTGCTCTGCGACACCAATGGCGGTACGATGCCCTCCGTACTTTCGAAGATTGTCTCCCAGGTGCATGAAAAGGTTCGTTTTCCTCTGGGGATTCACACACACAATGATTGCGGCATGGGAATCGCCAACGCGATCGCCGCCGTGGAAGCCGGTGCGGTTCAAGTGCAGGGCACGATCAACGGTTACGGGGAACGCTGCGGCAATCCGGACCTCATCGCGATTGTCGCGAATTTACAGCTTAAACTCGGCCTCCCTTGCCTTTCCCCCGGCAAATTAAAGGAACTCACGGAAGTGGCGCGCTATGTCGGCGAAATCAGCAATATGCTCCAGCCAAAAAATCAGCCTTACGTGGGCCTAAGCGCTTTCGCCCACAAAGGCGGCATCCATATTAATGCGGTCATGAAGAAGCCGGAAACCTATGAACACATTGATCCTGAGCTTGTCGGAAACCGCCGCCGCTTTCTTGTTTCCGAAGTCGGCGGCCGCACAAACATCATGCTGAAGGCACAGGAGCTGGATATCGAATTAAAAAAAGAATCGCCGGAGACCCGGAGGATCCTTCAGGAAGTGCAGGAAAAAGAAAATGAAGGTTACCAATACGAAGCGGCGGAAGCCAGTTTTGAACTTCTCATCCGGAAAGTAACCGGCAAAAGGAAAGAATTTTTCAAAGTAGAAAAAGCCGAGGTCTCGAATGAAATTATCGGCGACAAAGATCCCGGGGTGAAAGCGACAGTTGTTTTAAGCGTCGGGGGTAAAAAAGAAAAAGCCGAAGAATCCGGAGACGGTCCCGTGAACGCTCTCGATGAAGCATTCCGTAAAGTGTTGTCGCGTTTTTACCCCCAGATCCGCGATATCCGCCTGGACGACTACAAAGTGCGCATAGTCAACTCCAAGGCCGGCACCGCCGCAAAAGTGAGGGTTTTCATAGAGTTCCGCGACGAGAAAAACATCTGGACCACCGTCGGCGTTTCAAGCAACATCATCGAAGCCAGCTGGCAGGCGCTTGTCGACGCTTACGAATACAAGCTATTGAAACAACACCCATAGTAATGTCTTCTGAACCGCTCTCCAAAGTTTACGATCCCAAACAAGTCGAAAAAAACTGGTATCAATATTGGCTGAAAAAAGGCTATTTCGCCGCTTCTGTCAAGACCCGCAAAAAACCTTACACGATCGTAATCCCCCCACCCAATGTGACCGGAATCCTGCACATGGGTCATGCACTCAACAACACGCTTCAGGACATTCTGATCCGGACCAAACGGATGCAGGGTTTCGAGACGCTCTGGATGCCGGGCACGGATCATGCGGGGATTGCCACCCAAAACGTGGTTGAAAAATCTTTGAAGGAAGAAGGGTTGTCTCGACACGCCCTGGGGCGCGAGGCATTTTTAGAAAGGGTCTGGAAATGGCGTGAAAAATACGGCAATACAATCATCCGTCAGCTTCATCGACTCGGTTGTTCGTGTGACTGGCCGCGGACGCGCTTTACCATGGACGAAGGTTTGTCCAAAGCCGTGCGTGAAGTATTTGTCCGGCTTTATGAAAAGGGCCTGATATACCGCGGCCGGTACATCATCAATTGGTGTCCCCGTTGTCAAACCGCGCTTTCCGACGAAGAGGTGCAACACAAGGACGTCACTGGCCATCTCTATTATCTCAAGTACAAGATTGAAAATAGCGATCAACACATCACCATCGCCACCACACGGCCTGAAACCCTTTTGGGCGATACGGCGGTCGGTTATCATCCCCAAGACGAGCGCTACCGGCATCTTGAGGGAAAAACCGTCATTCTTCCGCTCCTGGAAAGAAAACTTCGAGTCATTAAAGATGAACGGATTGATCCTAAGTTCGGCACCGGGGCGCTCAAAATCACGCCGGCGCATGATCCGGTGGATTTCAATCTCGCCCAGAAATACAATCTCGAGTGCCTCAATATTCTAAATCCGGACGGCACGCTCAATGCCTCGGCCGGGCCTTACGAAGGGTTGGACCGTTTCGAGGCCCGGCGAAAAATCATCGCCGAGCTTGAGGACAGGCGAATTCTTCTGGAAACCAAAGAACATGTCCATGCGGTAGGCCACTGCTATCGCTGCCAAACCATCGTAGAACCCTATCTTTCCTTGCAATGGTTCGTGCACATGAAGCCTCTGGCGAAACCCGCCATCGCCGCGGTGAAAGAGGGAAGAACCGTATTCCTTCCCAAGCGCTGGACCAAGGTGTATCTGGACTGGATGACTCATATCAAAGACTGGTGTGTATCCAGACAAATTTGGTGGGGCCATCGCATTCCCGTATGGTATTGTCCGGCTTGCCGCCCGGCAAAAGGCACGCCGCAAACCCAGGAAAATCCGAGAGGCCCTGCGGCAAGCTCGAAAATCTACACGGAACCCGGAATGATCGTCTCGCGCGAGACGCCTAAAAGTTGTCCTGCCTGCGGCTCGCGGGATTTGATTCAAGACCCGGATGTCTTGGATACCTGGTTTTCGTCGTGGCTATGGCCGTTTTCCACGCTCGGCTGGCCCGAAGACAATAAAGATCTGGAATTTTTCTATCCCACCGACTGTCTGGTTACAGGCTATGAAATTATATTTTTCTGGGTGGCCAGGATGATGATGGCGGGGCTTGAATTCATGGGCCAAGAACCTTTCAGAGAAGTCTACATCCATGGCATTGTACGCGATGAGACGGGGGCGAAGATGTCCAAATCTTTGGGCAACGCCGTCGATCCCATCGACATCATTGATCAATACGGAGCGGATGCGCTTCGCTACGGAATCATTTCCATCACTGCCGAGGGTCAGGATGTGTACGCGTCCAAAGAAAAATTCGAGGTGGGGCGCAATTTCGCGAATAAAATATGGAACGCGGCGCGCCTTGCGCTGATGAACCTGAAATTAAAACCCGCGGACGTTAAAAAAGTTCCAAAGCTCTCTTCGCTCAACTCCGTGGATCGCTGGATTTTGAGCCGCACCCACCAGACCATTCTCTACGTGACGGACAGTTTGAACAAAAACCGTTTCAACGAGGCCGCCTCGACGCTTTACGATTTCTTTTGGCATCAATTTTGCGACTGGTACCTGGAACTTGCAAAACCGCACATGGCTTCTTCCAAAACCCAGTGGACGCTCTATACGGCGCTCGACCATTCCCTCAGGCTCCTGCATCCTTTCATGCCTTTTATTACGGAGGAGATTTGGCAAAAACTGCCGCACAGCGGGGACTCGATCATGGTGAGCGCCTGGCCCCGGGCCGACAAAAAATGGATCGATAGAAAAATAGAGGCGGAGGTGGAGCTTATCACGAGCGAGATTCAAGCGATCCGCAACGTGCGTTCAGCCTGGCAGATCAACCCCAAAGAGTCGGTCACCGTGGCGGTGAAGGCCTCGCGCGAAAAAGAGATGCAGATTCTAAAAAATTACTCCACCTACATCGTGCAGATGGCCAAAATCTCTTCGCTGCAAATCGGTAAAAATGTCAGCCGTCCGAAGGAGTCGGCTGTGGCCAATATCGGCCGCATCGAGACCTATGTCGTGTTGTCGGGCATGATCGACATCCAAGTCGAGCGCCAGCGCATCGAGTCGGCGTTAAACGACGTGGAAAAAATGATCAGAGGCCTCGAGGGCCGTCTGGGAAATCAGGACTTCTTAAAAAAAGCGCCCCGGGACGTCGTCGAACGTGAGCAAAAAAAGGCCGATGAGCTCGAGAACCGGAAAAAAAGGCTGGAAGAAAACCTTCGCACGCTGACCGAATAATAAACCATGCTTAACCCCGAACTCATCGACCCCATCATCAGAGCGGCCCTGCGGGAGGACATCGGAAGAAAGGACATCACCACCTCGGCGGTCATCCCCAAAAATCTCGCGATCAAAGCGGACATTGAATTTAAGGAAAGGGGCGTCTTGTGCGGCCTGGACATCACCGAACAGGTGTTCCGCATTGTGGATTCCAACTTAAGATTCCTGCCGGTAGCCAAGGACGGGGAGCCTATTGAAGCGGGACGCGAAGTCGCGTACATGGAGGGGCTCGCCGCGTCGATTCTTGTCGGGGAGAGAACAGCGCTAAACCTGCTTTCACATCTGTCGGGCATCGCCACCAAAACCAGGGAATACGTGGACAAAGTCAAGGGCACCCAGGTGCGGATCTTGGACACACGCAAAACCACGCCGGGTTTGAGGGTTTTGGAAAAATACGCGGTGAAGACCGGCGGCGGCCAAAATCACCGGCTGGGGCTTTACGATCAGGTGCTCATCAAAGACAATCATTTACGAATATTAAGAAAAGAGGCGCTCATCGACATCGTGGCGCTGGCCAGGCGTTCGGTGCAGAAGAAAACCGTGATCGGCGTTGAAGTCATCAATATCATGGAGGCCGCCGAGGCGCTGAAGAGTAAAGCCGACTACATCCTTCTGGACAATATGCCGGTGGAAGAAGTCAGAGAATGCGTGGCCTTAAGAAAGAGCATCGGCAGTAAAATCGAGTTTGAGGTTTCCGGCGGTGTGACCCTCGACAATGTACAGCCATACGCCCAAACCGGCGTCGAGCGGATTTCGGTGGGCGCCTTGACGCATTCATTCAAAGCCACCGACGTTTCTCTCAACATCGTAGGGTAAACTGCCCTTTACTATTTACTTTACTATTCATTGCCAATTATTAGATTTGGAAATATACTGATTGCATTCAATCGCCCAATCCGGGGTTCAAAATGTCGACCCGTACCTGTAAAAGCGTTTCAAATAGAATGAAAAAGGTCAAAAGATGCAATACTGGCCTTGAGAGTTCTATGGAAAAGTTATTGGTTTCTTTGAAGATTAAATATGAAAAGCAACCTCGTATAAAGGGTCACCCGGATTTTCGGATTAAAGGTAAAAACATATTGATTTTTTGCGACAGTTCATTCTGGCATGGAAGAAGACCTCGAGAAATATCCGGCCTAGCTTTCAAAAGAAATAGACTTTTTTGGGTTAAGAAGCTTACCGAAAACAAGAGCCGAGATTTACGTACGAATCGTTTTTTAAGAAGGTCGGGATGGTCCGTGCATAGATTTTTAGATACCGATATCATGAAAAACAAACAAAAGGTCGAGCGACGTTTAAAAAGAATATTATCGCCTAATGGTGCAAGGGCAATATGAAAGAGTCGATTACTGCGATAGAGCTTTTTGCGGGCATAGGAGGATTCAGATTAGGATTAGAAGCAGTTGGAATTAAAACTTTATGGGCGAATGACATTAATGAACAAGCCTGCGAAGTTTATAAAAGCAATTTTGGAAAGAACTCCATTGTTTGTGACGACATTCACAAGATCGATCCGAACGACATCCCCAAGCATCAATTGCTAACGGCTGGGTTTCCTTGCCAACCGTTTAGCCCGGCAGGTAAAAAACAAGGAGTTCACGACTTAACGAGAGGAACGTTATTTGAAAAAATCGTCGATATACTCGAAATCCACCAACCTCGGTATTTTTTTCTCGAAAACGTCAAACGACTTCTTTCAATGGAAAATGGCAAACATTTTAGAATAATTCTCAAAGCGCTATCGTCGTTGGATGACTATTTCATCGAATGGAGATTAATAAACTCGGTGAATTTCGGGATTCCGCAGAACCGAGAAAGAGTTTTCATTTTCGGCACGAGAGTTAAAGGCGTCGCCGATTCATTCGGGACTCTTCAAGATCATTCGGTTTTTCTTCAAGAAGAAGATGCGGCAAACGGATTCTTTGAAAGCAACGATTCATCCATCCTTGATGTAATGACTCCGATTGATAAAATTAACAGAATAAATGCAAATTGGGGTTTTGCATATCGTGGGTTAATGGCCATGCCAGAGGTGAACAAAATGGCCAACGTTTTTCCTCCAAAAAAATTAGCCGATGTGCTAGTGGCGAACCCTGCCCAAGAATTCTATTTTACCAATGAGACAATAGAAAGAATCAAGAAAAGCGCCAAGGTTAATAGATACGTGAATGGCGTGGAAGTTCTTTTCAATCAAGAAGGTGGGGCACGACTAGGTTATACGGTGTTTGGAATAAATGGCATTGCTTCGACGTTAACCGCTTCAACGTCGCGTCATTATGAACGATACAAAATCGGCAATCATTATAGACGTTTAACCAACATTGAATATGCTCGCTTGATGGGCTTTCCCGATGATTGGTGTCGAGTTGCAAACATCTACAATCAGTATGGGTTATACGGTAACGCCGTGATCCCAAAATGCATACAATGGGTTGCCTCTAGAATCGGGAGGAAGAACTTTCAAATGCCTGAAAGTAGGCCAACTCAATTAACGTTTGCCTTTAGATAATTCATGCCCGCTGACATAAAAAAAGCGAAAAGAGAATTGGTTCGCGCCCAACTTAACTCGATTGTTCCGAGAATGAACGTCTATTTGCAAGGACGAAATCTAAAAAGCATTAAGCCAATTCTCAATAGACTCGGTCGGAATCATAATATGCCCCATTGGTTCTCCAGGTTAGAAGACGATCATGTTTTACCTAATCTCGATGGAAAAACCGTAGGAAGCGTCATTGAAATGCTTTTCGTCGCGGATATCGAAGCGAATGTTCTCACGGGAAAACTAAAAAGCGAGTTGCGCATTAATCCCGCTTCGGGGGTCGATATTCCCGATTTAGATCTGGGCGTAAAATCCCCTTCCGAAAATTGGTGCACTAGTGAACCGTTTTCAAACGCATATGAAAGATTGCTCGGATTAGAATTCGACGTAATTGCCCTCATCACCAATTACCAGAGCGCAAAAAGAAAACCACCTCTAATGTTGCAATTGATAGATCATAACTATTTTGGCGGTTCTCAGATAGCTGACAAGGGTCTATGCGCAAAAGCTCGCAAATGTAGAGAACTCATAGAGGATATCGGAGAAACTCAGGCAAAAAAACTCCTGCGATTTGTCGCCTACACTAACCAAAGTGATTGGTTTTGCAAAAACGTTCTGAAATCCATCGATTTTTTGGATGATGAAAAATCGTTAAAGCAATGTCTTGGTGAAGCAATAAGAGGTTATGAATTTGCGGTAAAAAAATCCAAGCGAGAAATACCGTTAGACTATTGCGATAAAATCAAAAAAGTTTTTGAAGAGCACCCAATAAATAAGGCCTTGATCAACGCGATGGATGATTGGATTGTTGAAAATTGGAAGGGCACAGCTGGCTATCCCAACCACACTGATTGGAATAGGTTTCAGACCTCTCCGCTTGATGGGGCTTTAGGGGTATCTTTCGCTTTGCAATGGAGGTATAACTTTGGCGTTCATTTTCGGGGTTCGACTGATGAGGAATGTGAAAAACCGAATAATGGCTCAGAAAAAGGCAGAGCTAGCTAGTCATCATTGGTAGTTACTAATGCCATTTTTTGGTCCGCCTTTTAGAGAGGTTTTTATCAATCGTTTGACATTTAAGAAAGAGAAAATAAAGCTTACGGCAATCGATTTATTTAGCGGCGGAGGAGGATTGAGCCTGGGTCTTGAAAAGGCGGGCTTCGACGTTTTATTAGGCGTTGAACTCAGAAAGGAAATTGCAAAAACCTATGTCGTAAATCATCCATACGCCAAGGTTTTAACGAAGGACATTCGCAAGGTAACGGGCAAAGAAATTTTAGAACTTGTCGGCAAGCAAAAGATAGATTTGATTGCCGGCTGCCCGCCGTGTCAGGGTTTTTCTCAATTGACGGAAAAATGGAAACGAAAAGACCCGAGAAATGGCCTTGTTCTGGAAATGGCACGCATCATCGAGGAAATAAAGCCGAGAATGGTAATGATGGAAAACGTGCCGGGCCTTGCTATGAAAGGTAAGCGCATTCTAAACAAATTCATCAGAAAATTGGAGAGTTTGGGTTACATCGTTCAGAAGGGCGTGCTGCAAATGGCGGACTATGGGGTGCCGCAGTCAAGAAGAAGGCTCGTATTGCTTGCTGGAATGGGATTCGGCATATCCATGCCAAAGGCAACGCACGTTCGCAATGGGAATAAGAAAAATAAGCTCAAACCGTGGGTACCCATATCGAGAGTGATTTCTAAGACGGGTAGGCCAATGAAATTCTCATGCGCATCACGGGATAAAGGTCCAGAATCGTACAATTGGCATGTTGTGGGTGATTTGAAGGATGTCAGCCGTCAAAGATTAAAGGCAATGCAAGAAGGCGCTGATCGAAGAGCGCTGCCAAAACATTTAAGGCCAGATTGTCATAGAGACGACAACGAAGGCTTTACGAATGTTTATGGCCGCATGAGGTGGAACGACGTTTCGCCTACAATTACAAGCGGTTGTACAAGGCCGTGCATGGGGCGTTTTGGGCATCCCGACAAGCTTAGGACCATTTCGGTAAGAGAAGCGGCTTTGATTCAGACCTTCCCAAAGAATTATAAAATAAAAACCAAGTTTATGGATTATGCGTGCGACATTGTCGGAAACGCTTTGCCGCCAAAGTTTGCGAGAGCCGCGGGGGAAATCTGCGTGGATGCTTATGAAAATTTTGAGGAAGTGGAAAATGGTTAAGAGAAAAGACAAAAACCGCAAGTACGTAATGCGTTTTGCTGGAGAGCTCGTTAAGCATTTGGGTCTTCAGATGTACTCTGGACCCTCTCCTGCAATAGGCGAATTGATTTCAAACGCTTGGGATGCGGTGACAAAAAACGTTTGGCTCGAGATTCCTTTAAATCGTCCCATCGAAGAAACGGACATAATCGTTATAAAAGACGATGGACACGGAATGACTTTTGATGAATGTAATGACGCGTATCTAATAGTGGGAAGGGATAGGCGACGGCAGGAAGGAGATTTTTCTCGTTCTTACAACGGTTTAAAACCGAGAAGACTTCAATCACGAAAGGGCATAGGAAAATTAGCTGGATTCGGAATAGCCAATAGAGTCGAGATTAGGACTGTTGCAAATGGTGAAGTGTCACATTTTGCCTTGGACTATGACAAGATCACGAAGGGTAGGCAACTTATTGAACCATATTCCCCCGAGCCTTTGTCTGACGACGGTAAGAAAACGAAAGAAAAATCTGGAACTAGAATAGTCTTGTCTCAGTTGAAACTTAGTCGGGCGATTCCCGAAGAACAATTTAGAAGAAGTTTGGCTAGGAGATTTACTATTCTTAGTAGCGAGTTTAAGGTTTTCATAAACAAAAAACCACTTTCAAAAGAGGAATTGGAATTTGAGTTTCGTTTTCCAGAGAAACAAGGCAAATGGGAAACGATATCGTTGTCAAACGGTTATCAAATTAAATGGTGGGCGGGATTTTGCAGGACTCCCATTCAAGATGAGGATGCAAGAGGCTTCGTAGTTTACGCTCGAGGCAAGATGGCCCAAACTCCATGGTTTTTTGATTTAAGTGGGGGCGTATGGGGTCAACATGGTTTACAGTATTTGACGGGAGAGATTATAGCCGATTTCTTGGATATTACCGAAGGACAGGACCTAATTGCAACCGATAGAGGCACTGTGAGGTGGGAAGAAGCCCTGGCTGCGCCTTTGAAGGAATGGGGTGTCAAGAAAGTTAAGGAACTTTTGAACCAATGGGTAGAAAAGAGACAGAAGAAAAAAATACAAAGTCAAAAAGTTAAACATTATTTGGAATTGTCTCAGCGTTTACCAGAGAGAGAAAAACAGATATTCCGTTCTTTCGTAGATAAAGTTTGTGCGATTCCTCAGATTGACAAAGATAAAGAAGGCAAGGACATTCTCGATGAGTTAATCGAATTTGGTTTTAATGCATTAACCAACCGTCATTTTATGGACATAATCCGGCAACTTAACGCGACGAAACCCGAGGATTGGAAAAATTTGCACAAGGCGTTGGAAGAATGGACGATAATCGAGGCCATTGAAACGGCACGACTTGTCAAAGGGCGTTTGACGATAATTGACAAATTCGAAGAAATGATTGATGCGAAAGTCAAAGAAAAACCAGACATGCAGAATTTCTTGCGTGAATATCCCTGGCTGATTGACTCAACATGGAATATGGTGGAGCACGAAAAAAGATTGGATACCATCTTAGAGAAACATCTCCTCCAAAAGAAATCTTCAAATTCGAAAGAGGGCAAGAAGCGTCTAGATTTTTTCTGCTTGACGGATTCTAGCCGGATAATCGTAGTTGAGGTAAAGCGGCCAGGAGAGAACATTAACAAAAAGGAATTGAGGCAAGTCATTGATTACGTAGATTATCTGAGGAAGAACGAAAATGGGACTTCCGATAAGGAGCGACCGGGGAAAATGGTGCAGGGTTTCTTGATTGCGGGAGGAATTGATAGCGACGCTTTGCCTGAGAGGGAAAGAGTTCACGGTAGCGGGGTTTTTATGCGGACATGGAAGAGTTTGTTAGATACTGCAAAGGAATCGCACAAACAATATTATAAGGTCGTCAAAAACAGGGCTCCAAAAGGAGATCCAAGGATTCAAAGCCTTGAAACGGAAAAATGATCCGCAATCATATTTTAAACACGAAATAAAATAAATAATGGCAAAGCGAAATTATCACGAATGGAATCAACACGTCCGCGAGAAATCACATCAAGAAAATTAAAATGCAAAGATCCTCGGGAAACAAGCTCCTGCAATTGGCGGATTATATTGCCGGAGTGATTAACCGGAAGGTGCAGGGGAAAGCGGACGCGGACACTTACCACAAGCTGGTTTCGCATCGCGAGATTTATGTGCAGGTTTGGCCAAAATAAAACCCCCACTTCTATCCCCGTGAGGGGAACGCGGCGATGAACGCCACAGTTCGAAGTGAGGGCAATTCCGATAGTAAATATACATGCTATTGACCACCGATTCAACTTTTTTGTTGATGATACTTGTTAATACATACAATACTTGGATAGTCTTGGAAAAGGAAAAATGGGATTTCTCCCCGTTAAATAGCGGGGTCGAAATGACGGACTGGGTGTAATTCAATGAATTTTAAAATCCGTAGTTCCATGAAGCCCAAAGGCGACCAGCCCCAGGCCATCGAGAAATTATTCCACGGCCTGGAGAAAGGGGAGAGATATCAGACGCTTCTTGGCGTCACCGGGAGCGGCAAAACGTTTACGATCGCGCATGTGATCGAGAAACTGAACCGTCCGACGCTTGTGATGTCACACAACAAAACGCTGGCGGCCCAGCTTTACAGCGAATTTAAAGAACTTTTCCCCGAAAACGCCGTTGAATATTTCGTGAGCTACTACGATTACTATCAGCCCGAGGCGTATATCCCGCGCACCGACACCTACATTGAAAAAGATTCGTCGATCAACGAGGACATCGACCGCCTGCGCCTGCGGGCCACAAGCTCGCTTCTTTCGCGAAACGACTGCATCGTCGTGGCCTCGGTCTCCGCGATTTACGGCCTGGGCTCGCCGGAAGAATACTCCGAACTTCTCGTCTTTGTTAAAATAAAAGACTCGCTCTCGCGCGATGATCTTTTAAAAAGACTCGTGGACATCCAGTACCAGCGAAACGACGTTGACTTTAAGCGAGGAACTTTCCGCGTGCGGGGCGACGTCGTCGAAGTTTTTCTGGCCTATGAAGAGACGGCCGTTCGCGCGGAATTTGAATGGGACAAAATAAAAAAAATATCCAGGATCAATCCAATCACGGGCGACGTCCTGCACGCGCTGGAAACAATCGCGATCTATCCGGCCAAGCATTTCGTCACCACCCAGCCCAGGCTGGAGAGAGCCCTTGTTGAAATTGAAAAAGAACTTGAAGAAAGATTGAAGGAACTGCATGGCCAGAATAAACTCGTCGAAGCCCAGCGTCTCGAACAAAGAACCCGTTACGACATGGAAATGATGCGCGAACTTGGGTTTTGCTCCGGAATAGAAAATTATTCCCGCATTATTACCGGGCGCTCACCCGGCTCAAGGCCTTACTGCTTGATCGATTACTTCCCAGAAGGCTTTCTCACCGTGATCGACGAATCCCACGTCTCGATCCCTCAAATTCGCGGCATGTACTTCGGTGACCGGGCAAGAAAAGAAACGCTCGTCGAATATGGTTTTCGCCTGCCTTCGGCGCTCGACAACCGGCCTCTTCGGTTCGAAGAGTTTGAGGCGGCAACAGGCCAAACCCTATTTGTTTCCGCTACACCTTCGGACTACGAGATTCAAAGATCCTCCCATATCACTGAGCAAGTGATACGGCCGACGGGTCTTTTGGATCCCGCAATCGAGGTGCGCCCCACGAAAGGCCAAATCGACGATCTCTTGGAGGAAATCGCCAAACGCGCTAAACTCAAGGAAAGAACGCTGGTCACTACGCTCACCAAGCGAATGGCGGAAGAATTGGCCCGCTATTTGAAAGAGGCGGGTATTCGCGTGAGATACCTGCATTCCGAAATCGGCGCGATCGAGCGTGTGGAAATTCTAAGGGATTTAAGGCTTTGCAAATTCGACTGTCTGGTCGGCATAAACCTTTTAAGGGAAGGCATTGATTTGCCAGAGGTATCGCTGGTGGCCGTCTTGGACGCCGATAAAGAGGGTTTCCTGAGAAGCCAAACCTCGCTCATTCAGGTGGCCGGGCGCGCCGCCAGAAATGTGAACGGGCAGGTCATTATGTATGCGGACCAGATCACAGGATCCATGCGGAAAACTATTTTTGAAACCCGCCGCCGGCGAAAACTGCAGACGGAGTTCAACAAGAAAAACAATATCACACCTACTTCAATTCAAAAAAAAGTCCGCGAAGGTATTGAAGCGATCAAAAAAGCCAGGGAAATCGTGAAAGAAGCCGCGGGCCTACCCGATGACATTCAGGACGTGTTTCAGGTCTTGAGCGATCTGGAAAAAGAGATGGAGGAGGCCGCGCGGAGTCTTCAGTTCGAAAGAGCCATTGAGCTTCGTGACCAAATAAAACTCATTCAGAGAAAACTCGAAAAAGAAAAAATAAAATGAGCCCGGACAAAATGTTCGCGGATGAAATTGCCCATGGCTTAAACACCCGCTTCGTCGGCCATAAAATATTTTCTTACGAGTCTCTGGACTCCACCAATGATACGGCGTTTGAATTGGGGGAGAAAGGTTTAAAAGAGGGGGCGTGCGTTTTCGCCGAATACCAAAAAAAAGGCCGAGGGAGACTCGGGCGGACTTGGGTGTCGCCGAATGGGAAAAATCTTATCCTCTCGATTCTTCTAAGACCCATGCTTTCGCCGCATGAGGTTTCCAAAATCACCTTGGTGACAGCGGTGTCGGTTGTGAAAACCATAAAGCATGTCACCGGACAAACCCTGGGCATCCAATGGCCTAACGATATTTATTTTCAAAAAGAAAAAGTGGGAGGCATACTCACCGAGATGAGCGCGGAGGCGGACCGGGTGCGCTTCGTCGTGATGGGCATCGGGATCAATCTCAATGCCGCCAAAAACGAGCTCCCCCCGCAGTCCACCTCACTAAAAATCATCACCGGAAAAGAAATCTCAAGGATTCCATTCGCGCAAGGCCTCCTGCGGCAAATCGAGGCGGACACGCTCCGTCTAAAAAACGGCGAATTTGAAACGCTGGCCAAGGAATGGGAGGAATTTTCCATCACCACGGGTGAGCGCGTGATCGCCTCGCTTCTAGGCCGCAAGGTTCAAGGCCAAGCGATGGGCATAGACGCCGACGGGGCCTTGTGGATCCGTAAAGACAACGGCCTTCAAGAAAGAATAATGGCGGGGGATGTTCAGCGTGTCGAACAGAAAAAATGACATTAGGTTGTTGGCAATTGATGTTGGCAACACCAACGTGCACTTTGCCTTATTTTCAGGCAAGACTGTCCAAAAGACATTCAGAATCAAAACGCCTGAGCTGAACTCCCGGGCTATCCGGCAAGTCGCGCGTAAGATTCCCTTAAAAAGCGTCGAGGCCGCCGTTATCGCAAGCGTGGTGCCGAGCGCCGGAAATTTCCTAAAAGAAAATCTGCCGAAGGAGCTCAATTTAAAAACTTATCTCATCGGTAAGGATTTAAAAGCACCGGTCGTTAATAAATACAAAAAGCCAGGACAGGTGGGTATCGACCGGCTGGTCAATGCGGTAGCGGCATTCCATAGATATCCACGGAGTCTCATTCTTGTAGATTTTGGCACCGCGATCACACTGGATGTGGTTTCTCAAAAAGGGGAGTATCTGGGAGGCATTATAGCGCCTGGGATTGAAATAAGCCTAGAAGCGCTTTTCCATAAAACTGCTCTTTTGCCCAAAATCCGCCTGAAACACCCCGGAAACATCATAGGAAAGGATACCGTCGAAAGCATCCGTGTAGGCTGTTCAGTCGGAATAGGCGGGTTGTGTGATCGGTTGATCCAAAGGGTCAAGACCCGCTTCCGGCCGAAACCCCTAGTGATAGCCACCGGGGGCTACGCCCTATTTATGAAACGATATTGCCAGTGCATCGACTTGATAGACCCATTTCTTACCCTAAAGGGCATTCAGATCAGTTTCGCAAAAAGTTTCGCAAAAAAATTCTTGACAAAATAGGAATTAGCTGTAGAATCTCTAAATTGGCACTCAGTCTGAATGAGTGCTAACATTCAATAGGCAGGTAAAATTTAAGAGGAGAGAAGCATGGAAAAGCAAAAAATTCAACCTTTGGGGGATCGCGTTCTCGTAGAACCCTTGGAAGCTGAAGACAAGTCGTCGGGGGGCATTGTGATTCCCGACACCGCAAAAGAAAAACAGCAAAAAGGCAAGGTTATTGCCGTTGGAAAAGGCCACCTGAATGACGACGGAAAAATTACGCCGCTCGAGGTCAGGGTCAACGACCAGGTGCTTTTTGGGCGTTATGCCGGCACCGAGGTCAAGATCGGGGCTAAGGAATATTTGATCGTCAAAGAAGACGACATTTTAGGGATCATTGGTTAATAAAGGAGAGTAAAAGTCATGGCAAAGCAACTTCAATACAGCGATGAGGCGCGCCGTTCGGTGCTTCGCGGCGTCGAACAGCTCGCAAGGGCAGTGAAGGTCACGTTGGGTCCCAAAGGGCGCAACGTTTGTATCGACAAGAAATTCGGTTCGCCCACCATTACCAAAGATGGCGTAACCGTAGCTAAAGAAATAGAGTTGAAGGACCCGTATGAAAACATGGGCGCTGAAATGGTGAAAGAGGTGGCCTCCAAAACCAGCGACAACGCCGGTGACGGGACCACCACCGCTACGGTGCTTGCCGAGGCCATCTTCCGTGAAGGCTTGAAAAATGTCACGGCCGGGGCCAATCCGATGGCTTTAAAACGCGGGATTGAGCAAGCGGTAGAGGCCGTAGTGGAGCAGCTTAAAAAACTGCAGAAACCCACAAAGGGCAAAAAGGAAATCGCCCAAGTGGCCACGATCGCAGCCAACAACGATAACACCATTGGCGACCTCATCGCAGAAGCGATGGAAAAAGTCGGCAAGGACGGCGTCATCACCGTTGAGGAGGCCAAATCGACGGCGACAACCCTTGAGGTGGTCGAGGGGATGCAATTCGATCAGGGCTACCTTTCCCCTTACTTCGTGACGGATGCCGATCACATGGAAGTGGTGTTGGAAGACGCCTATATCCTCATCCACGAGAAAAAAATCTCATCGATGAAAGACCTTCTTCCTGTTTTGGAAAAGGCCGCTAAATCCGGCAAACCGCTTCTCATTATTTCCGAGGAGACCGACGGAGAAGCGCTGGCAACTCTGGTGGTCAACAAACTACGCGGGACTTTATCCGTCTGCGCCGTGAAAGCCCCGGGCTATGGCGACCGCCGCAAGGAAATGCTGGTGGACATTGCCACTCTGACAGGCGGCAAAGCCATCACCGAAGACCTCGGGATCAAATTGGAGAACGTCCGTCTCGAAGATCTCGGCCGCGCCAAACGCATCACCATCGATAAGGACAATACCACTCTGATCGAAGGCGCCGGGAAAACAGCCGATATCAATGGCCGAATCGCGACGATCAAAAAGCAAATCGAAGATTCAGATTCCGACTATGACAAAGAAAAGCTTCAAGAGCGTCTTGCCAAAATAGCCGGCGGCGTGGCTGTCATCAACGTCGGTGCCGCTACTGAGACGGAAATGAAAGAAAAGAAAGCGCGCGTTGAAGACGCACTTCATGCGACAAGGGCAGCCGTGGAAGAGGGGATAGTGGCGGGCGGCGGAGTGGCGCTTTTGCGTTGCATCAAGGCCTTGGACGAAATAAAACTTAAGGGTGATGAGCAGATCGGCGTCAACATCGTTAAACGCGCGATTGAAGAGCCGCTTCGGCATATCGCCGCCAACGCCGGGTGCGAAGGCTCCGTGGTTGTTGAGCGAGTCAAAGAAGAAAAAGGCAATGTAGGGTACAACGCCGAGAAAGACAAATACGAGGATCTGATGGAAGCGGGTGTCATCGATCCCACCAAAGTCACTCGGACAGCCCTTCAAAACGCCGCCTCTATCGCGGCGCTCTTATTGACGACGGAGACTCTAATCACCGAGCTTCCGGAGGATAACAAAGCGGCCTCCGCGATGCCGCCCGGAGGAATGGGTGGGATGGGCGGAGGAATGTATTGATATAAAAAGCCTCCAAAACACCCGGGCCTTTGTCAAAAGGGCTCGGGTTTTTTGACCACCCGGCATGGGCGGGTTTAAAACCCGCCCTTGCGATACATCGGAGTCCCTATGAAAAAAATTCTCTTTCTGTTTTCTATCACCTTCTTTTTAACAAACGCTATTGCATTTTCAGCGGATGAAAATGTCAAACAATTCAATGGCAGCGGCGAGGTCACAAGCGTTGATCCGCTGTACAGCCGCATCACGATCAAACACGAGGCCATCAAAGGTTTTTCCGGAAGCGCGGAAACCGAATTTTTCGTGGGTTCTCCGGGGCTTTTGAAAAACGTTCAAAAAAGAGACCTCGTAGACTTCGTAATCGTGGAAAAAAATAAAAGCGCCCAGATAGAAAAAATTACCAAGACCGGTCAGGCGGCGCCTCATGAGGAAAAGCTGGAGGTCGGGAAAGTGGTGCAGGATGTTCTGGTGGCCACCGGTGAAGTGGCAAAAGGCGTTACGACGCCGATCCCGCCGGCACATGAGGCGGTGAGCGGCACCGTCGGCGCGACCACCAAAGCGACGGGCAGCGTGTTGAATGAGGCGGATGGTACTGAGGTTAAGAGGAAATTCTAATAATTACAAATAACAAAGCACAAATAACAAAATAATGGCAAAATTCAAATAACAAAACAGATGTTTTGGATTTTGAATTTGGTGCTTCGAATTTATTTTGATATTTGAATTTCGTTATTTGTAATTAAAGTCTGCATTTAACATAGGAGTTCCAATCTATGGGAATGTGGTTAGGCCGAGGCCGCAAGGCCCGCCGTTGTTATGGTTTTGATGAAATCGCGTTGGTCCCGGGCTCAGTCACGTTGAACCCCAACGAAGTGGACACCTCCTGGCAGATAGGAAATAAAAAATTCCGCGTTCCGATCATCGCCTCCGCCATGGACGGCGTTGTGGATGTTAATTTCGCCGTGAAAATGTCGACACTGGGCGGGATCGCGGTGTTAAACCTGGAAGGCGTTCAGACCCGCTACGAGCACCCTGCGGAAGTTTTGAAAAAAATTTCAAACGCAAGCCTTGAGGAAGCCACGCTTCTTACACAAAACATTTATCGGCAGCCGATTCAGGAAAGGCTTATTTCAAAACGCATCCGGGAGATCAAGAAAAGAGGCGGTGTGGCTTGCGTATCCAGCATTCCCCAGCGCGCGGAAAAATTTGGAAAGATAGCGCAAGAGGCCGGCTGTGATGTCTTTGTCGTACAGTCCACGGTCACGACCGTCAGGCACGTTTCTTCCGAGTACAAGACGCTCGACTTCCATAAATTTTGCAAAACGATGAAGCTTCCCGTCATCATCGGGAATTGCGTCACCTATCAAACCACGCTGGAGCTCATGGACACCGGCGCCAAAGCGCTTCTCATCGGCATCGGCCCCGGGGCCGCGTGCACCACCCGGGGAGTGCTGGGCCTGGGGGTCCCCCAAGTCACGGCGATCTGCGATGCGGCAGCCGCGCGAGATTTTTATCATAAAAAACACGGCGTTTATGTGCCGATCATCGCCGATGGCGGCATGTCCACGGGCGGCGATATCTGCAAGGCCTTTGCCTGCGGCGCCGATGCGGTGATGGTGGGATCTGCTTTTGCCAGAGCCAAAGAAGCCCCGGGCGGCGGATATCACTGGGGCATGGCGACCCCTCACGCCAATCTGCCGCGCGGTACGCGCATCCATGTCGGCACAACGGGATCTTTGGAAGAGATCCTATTCGGTCCCGCAAAGCTTGATGACGGCTCGCAGAACCTCGTCGGTGCTTTGCAAACCTGCATGGGCAATGTCGGAGCCAAAGACGTGAAAGAGCTTCAACTCACCGAGCTCATCATCGCGCCTTCCATCAAAACCGAGGGCAAAGTTTTCCAACAAGCCCAGCGCGTCGGGATGGGGAAATGACTTTAACAAAGTCATTGCAAGGCCGCGAAGCGGCCGAAGCAATCTCAGGTCAAAATTGACTCTCGAAAAATTCCTGAAAACCCTCGGCTCCGAATCGCCGTCGCCCGGCGGCGGCGCGGCCGCGGCGCTCACCGGCGCTTTAGGCTCGGCACTTCTCGAAATGGTGTGCCGGCTGAATGACAAACGCCACAACGAGCGTTCCGCGAAGCTCAAAAAAATCTCCCGTTTTAAAACAGATTTTATAAAACTGATGTCCGAAGATGAGAGAGGCTTTCAAAAGCTTTCAAAACTCATGAAAACAAAAAAGAGAGGTCCAGTGCTCCAAAGCGCATTGAAAAATTGCACGAAGGCGCCGCTGGCGATGGGCAAAGCATGCGTGGAAGCGCTGGACCTCGGAATTTCGGAAATTCCTAGAACCAGCCGGTGGCTTTCCAGCGATCTTGTGGAAGCCGGCGTATTGCTCGAGAGCGCCGCTGAAGCGGCCCGCCTCAACGTTGAGATCAATTTGAAATCCATCGAGGACAAGGCCTTCGTCGAGAAAACACGAAAACAACTTTCCGTCATTTCGACAAGGTTTAAGCGATGCGCACTGCGCAAATTCTAAACGGCAGGGAAATTGCCGAAAAAATGCTCGCCCGGCTCGCCAAAGACCTGGAGGCGATCCAACGCTCCGGCCAGAAACTAACTCTGGCCACCGTGCAGATCGGCGAATCGAAGGACACAGTTCTTTATTCCCAATCCATCGAGCGTACATTCAAAAAGGTAAACGCGGGGTACTTGCCCAAAATCTATCCTGAAAAAATATCTCAAAGCGATCTTCAAAAGGAAATCTTGAAACTCAACCGCGATCCCCAAGTTTCGGCGATCCTGGTTTTTTCTCCGCTCCCGGCCCATATTCAGCAAGCGGCCCTCTTAAGCACTCTCGATGTTTTAAAAGACGTCGAACGTGTGGTGCCGCCGACCGCGGCCGCCGCGGTGGCGCTCATAGAAGAAACGGGCGCTGAAATCATGGGTAAAGAGGCTGTGGTGGTGGGCCGCAGCAATACTGTTGGCAGGCCCGCGACGATGCTTCTGTTGGATAAAAGGGCAACCGTCACGGTCTGTCATTCCAAGACCCGCAACTTGCGCGGTCACGTGGAAAACGCCGATATCGTGATCGCCGCGGCTGGACAACCCGAGCTCATTAAAGGAGAATGGATCAAGCCTGGCGCCATCGTGATCGATGTCGGTGAAAATGTGGTGAACGGAAAATTAGTCGGAGACGTTGAGTTTGAAAAAGCAAAAGAGCGCGCCGGGTTTATCAGTCCCGTGCCAGGGGGCGTGGGGCCTCTTACCCACGTGATGCTCATAAAAAATTTACTGACACTTCATAAATTAAAGGAAACTGCCATTGGAAATCCTCGAGCTTTTCAATAAAAAAAATTTTGTGGTCACGGCAGAGCTCGGGCCGCCGAAAGGCGTAAGCCTTGACTCATTCTTTAAACAAGCCGCTCATTTAAAAGGCCGCGTGGACGCGGTCAATGTGACGGATGGACAGGCGGGCCTGATGAAGTTAGGATCCGTTGCCGCCTGCCGCCGCTTAAAAGATTTTGGCATTGAACCCATCCTGCAGATCACCTGCCGGGACCGGAACCGCATCGCGTTGCAATCCGATCTTTTATCCGCCTCGGTGTTGGGGATTCAAAACGTTTTGGTTCTGACCGGCGACCCCATCACGATCGGAGACCATCCCGACGCCAAGCCCGTCTTTGATTTGGATGCCGCAGAACTGATGGCCGTAATTAAGAAACTAGAGTCCGGCCTTGACATGACAGACCACAAACTGGAGGGCGCACCCCAATTTTCAATCGGAGCGGCGCTTAACCCTTGCGTGGAGGATATTGAAACGGAAATTTCCAAGACGCGCAAAAAACTTGAAAAGGGAGCCGAATTTTTTCAAACCCAGGGAGTTTTTGACATCCCACGCTTTAAACGCTTCATGGAACGCTACAAAAAAGAGGGTTTTAAGGCCCCGGTGCTGGCGGGCATCATCTTGGTCAAGTCGTCAAAAATGGCCAATTTCATGAATGAAAAAATACCGGGCGTTTTTATCCCGAAAGCGCTGATCGATCGTTTTGACAAAGCCTCGGACCCCAAAACCGAGTGCAACCAAGTCGCTTGTGAGCTGATAAAAGAGCTGCGCCCTTATGCCCAGGGCATTCACCTCATGGCGATTGGCTGGGAAGAGCTGGTTCCGGAGATTGTTTCGAACCTTGAAAAAGCCTAAAAAAATAAATAAAGACCAAGCCTGGTTTTGGACCAAGGAATGGCAGAAAGGCGAACGAGAAGTAGATGAGGAGATTCGTAAAGGGCATATCCTAAAGGCCAAAAACGTTGAAGAGCTCAAAAAGCTCTTAAGACGCCCTAGTCCTAAAGTTTAATTAAATTCCTAAGCGCTCTATCTTGTTAATGCCTGATAAATCTTAAATAACCCAAAAACTTTAAAAAATTAGGCTCCGGCCCTTGACGTTTCTCAAATGAACGGGTACACTTAAGGGACATTTGCCAATCTTTAAATAACTCTCAAGATGAGAAAATCTCACTCGCTAAAACTCAAGAGCATCTCAGGCCTTTTGGCGCTGGCTTTTTTTGCCAGTGACATAAGTTACGCGGCGCCGGCACTTGTCTTCGCGCCCAAAGACATCATCCAAACCCCGGCGCTGCTGGAGATCCCGGAGAGCTTGGCAAGATTCCGTGAGGCACATAAGGGCCAAAACAAATTAATCATCCACATCCAAGACGCCCACACGAACCCCTCCGCCCAGAAGAACATCGCCAAACTCCTCGAAGGGTTAGTTCAAAAATACGGCCTGAAAACCGTGTTCTTGGAAGGCGGCACCAAAGACGATTCGCTTGACTTTTTAAGACCCTTGGCCGACGCCAAAACCAGAGAACAGGTGGCCAACAAATTCCTCATGCAAGGCGAGCTAAACGGCGCCGAATACCTGAATCTTTCCTCAAATCTTGATTTCAAGCTCCTCGGCGTGGAAGATGCCTCGCTCTATCAAAAGAACCTGAAGCACTACGCCCAGCTCTTCCAAAAGCGCGAAGCCGTGCTTTCCTATATAGAGGAAGCCCAGAGCGCCGTTAACACCTTGAAATACCAGCTTTTCCCCAAAGAACTGATCCCTTTAGATGAAGCCATCCAGAAGCTCGAGAAAAAAGACAAGGACTTCACCCAGCACCACGCGCTCCTGTTAACCCAAGCCCAGAAGTCAGGTGTGAACCTCTTGGGTTATCCGAATTTTCTCACCCTAAAAGACATCAAACAAAAAGAAGACAAGATTAATTTCGACAAGGCCAATAAAGAGCAAGAGAAATTAGTGAGCGAGTTAGCGGGTATGCGAGTTAGCGGGGACGACCTGGCGCACCCGCAAACTCGCACACTCGCTGACCAATCCTTTACGCCCCTACAACGTTTAAAATCCGACGGCGTCACACCCCTGCCTCTATACGAAGAATTCTTAAAACAAGCCCTCCACCAAAAGCTCGACATCCAAAAATACCCGAACCTTCTTTTGTACGTGGATTACTTAAGAACTTATTCAAGCCTTGATCTGGAGAAATTCTTCAAAGAGACTCAGGCGATTGAAGAGGAAATCTATCAAAAGGCATTGTCATCCCATGACGCCTTATACCTCCACCAAATCGACAACCATTTAAAGCTCGTCAAAAAACTCTTTCTCCTTCAAAGCTCCTCCGACGAATTCTCGAAATACCAGGAAAACAAAAAAGACATCTCGTTTGAGACGATCGTATACTTGGCCTTTCTAAATAAAACCCTCTACGACCTCGGCCGCTATTCGGAAGTGGTGCGCTACCTTCCTTTAATAGACGAGAACCGCGCCGAAGCCGAAGACTTCTACGAGACCAATAAAAAGAGGGATGAAGTATTCCTTAAAAAAGCACTTAAATACATGGATCGCGGGTCGCAGGATCGCGGGATCGCGGATAAAAAGTCCTTCTTCCGCCATCCGCCATCCGCCATCCACGATCCTCGTATAGCCGTTTTAATCACGGGGGGCTATCACACCGAGAACCTTAAAGAACTCATGAAAAAAGAGGGGATATCCTACGCGATCGTGACGCCTTTGATTTCAGAGGAGACGAATATTCCGAGATACGAGCAGATTCTCCTCAATCAGTTGGGGAAGGAGAGTCCGGTCAAGAAAACCGTGACGGTGAATGCGGATTCTCTGAATGTGGAACTTGACGCGGAACAGGCACGCTTCGCTTCGTTTCAAACGATGACCGACGCAATGAACGCGGAAGGCAACAGAATTTTATACGAGGGAGATATATTCAAAGCTCAATCGGCGGAAGAAATCGCCCAAGCAGTGGCTAGTGCGACTTCTTCGGGTGATGGCGCCTCTCTTGGAAGTGGTCCCACAGCATCAAAACTAAAACAAACGCTAAAAATGCAACGGCAGCCGATAACATCCACATGGTCTTTACTCCCCTCCCTTATCCCTGGGCTCAATCAAGACGCTGCTAACAAGAAAAACAACGCAAAGCCCCCACAGCAAAGGCTTGGCCCGCAGATTGAAGCTGGCAAAGAATTGACTGGCCAACCCAACGGCGAAGATAGTCTTACCAAGGTCGGCAAAGATCTTCGCGATCATTTGTCGACGACTTCGGCTCAGAATCTTCATACAACCCGAGTATACCAGACTCTCAGCCCCCAGTCTAGAACATCGGCCACTCCCCAATACGCGCTGGCCGCGGCGAGGTTGGCGAGAGCGCCTGCGGCGCGAGCTGGAAGCGAACCTTCTTCGGCCATCGACCATCGGCCATCGACCACGGCGCTTTCGGCGCCGTCCTCCGCCTCGCGGTTGGCACAGGTAGACCTGACATTATCCGGACGTGCTCGTGTCCCTGAACACGCTAATTGGCTTCTCGCGGATTTTACCGGTTTCGTTGCAGCCATTCAAAATATTGAGCCCGACGAGATTGAGCGGGTTCGGAAGCCATCCCCCGGAATTGAAAGCCAGATAATCTGGATATTTCAACGCACCGACACATTGAAAAAAATCGCGGCCGTACGAAGCAGACTATCTACCAGTTGGCCTAATCTGCATATAGCGCTTACTATAAAAAGTGAAATCGATCGGGTAAATGAGAATATTTCGCCCTACGTGGCTAGATATGACGAAGTGACTAACACAATAATCCTGACGGTGACCGAAAAGTTATTTGAGAGAGACCGCGGGTTTGAAGTAGATACTCTCTCATTTCTTATTTTAGAGGCGCTCCTAGAACCGAACTCGGACCGCCATTTTGACGATATTGACGCCGAAATATTGACGCCGGTATACGGACTTGCGCAGCTTGCTCCTGCAATCTATGCGGGCAAACAGTACGCGCGTCTTAGTGCGGAGTTGTTAGGTGATGGGGGCCATTCCGCCTCCGCGAGGTTGGCGGGAAACAACGAGTTAAAAAGTTCAAAAGTTCAAAGGTCCGAAGGAAACGACCCCTTTTCGACTTTTCAACCTGTTAACCTTTTAACTGGCGCCAAAGGCGCCAACGCCGCGAGGTTGGCGAGCGTAAAGGACATTCAAAAAGCTTTGCAGGTCGCAGGGGAGTCTGAGATTCAATCCGGAGGCAATCGAATCGATGCCCTTTCACCGGCTCAAATCAAGGCCCTTTGGCCGGGTCAAATCAAGGCCCTTTGGCCGGGTCAAATCAAGGCCCTTTTGCCGTATCAAATCAAGGCCCTTTTGCCGGCTCAAATCAAGGCCCTTTCGCCGGCTCAAATCAAGGCCCTTTCGCCGTATCAAATCACAGCCCTTTTGCCGGATCAAATCAATGCCCTTTCGCCGGCTCAAATCAAGGCCCTTTCGCCGTATCAAATCACAGCCCTTTCGCGGGATCAAATCACAGCCCTTTCGCCGGATCAAATCACAGCCCTTTCGCCGGATCAAATCAAGGCTCTCTCGGCGGATCACCTACAAACGCTTTTGGACCGCGCGATTAGCTTGAAAATGAGAAAAGGAGCGCGGTTGGCGGAATACAATGGGTTAAAAGGTTCAAAGGTTCAAAGGTCCGAAGGAAACGACCCCTTTTCGACTTTTCAACCTGTTAACTTTTTAACTGACGCCGCAGGCGTCAATGCCGCGAGGTTGGCGGATGTTGCAGTGGTTAAAGAAAAACCTGTGGATACCCTCACCCTAAGTGGTCACGAGGACCAGGTTCGGTCCGTCTCCTTCTCGCCTGACGGCAAGAGAATCGCAAGCGCATCGGGTGACCACACCATCAAAGTCTGGCCTTTGGAAGGTTTACTTACAGCGGCGAGGTTGGCGGGAATTGGGCATGAGCCATTACGGGGCAAAGACGAGGTTTTGAAGTTCCTGACTCGTTATGGGATTACCGCGGTTGTGGAAAATCCATACAAAAGTGTTTTGACGCCTCTGGAATCCGCGATTGCTCAGGATGCTCAGACGGCATACGATTTGGATGGTTATCAAGTTATTTATCAAAAAGGCGCTTTTACCGCGTATCGCGTTACACAAACTCCAGGGTATCCGGCAACCCAGCCGTTGAAGCATATGGTGTTCATCGGCCAAGTGGGGGTTGCCTCGTTGATAACCTACGCCTCTTTTATACCCGAACTGCAAAACCTGCGCTTTTCCCTGTATAAATTCCCGGACGTGGGTGGATCTGTCTATCGCCTAGTCGCGCTGTTTCCCGATGCCGGGAAAAATCAAGCCTTATTGGCGATATTTAAACTGACCGACACGGGCCTTGTAATGCTGGGGGATGCTATGGGAATTGCGGTGGATTTTAAATCCGTACGCGTCGGTGAAAACGGCACCATCCGTTTTAAAATCCCCGCAGGCTTGCCCAGAACGCTCAACGCCGTTAACAATGAGTTATCGGCTCTTCGGGATCAATCGCCCGAGGGCGCGAGACTGGCCCGCCATCAGAGTATCGGTGGGCTATTAGCCCTCCAAACTGCCACCAGGTCTTTGGCCCAAAGCGCCAAGCGCGGGCCGGTGGCGGAGAGCCTACGAGGCCGTGCGACCGTCATTTCGAGCCCCTCGACTGCGCTCGGGGTAAACTCCGCGAGCGTGGCGATCTCTCACGCAGAGATTGCTTCGTCCCGCCATGAAGGCGGGACTCGCAATGACACGAGAGGGGCGAGGTTGGCGGTTAGCGTAAAGCGAAGCTTTCAGCTACCGGAAGGCAATCGATATGAGATCGAAATAAGAGGCGTTTACGTTAATGTTGGAGGCTCGAAGGTCGTACTGAAGGACACCTTCACCGCGACGCTTAAAGAGCTCCCATCCCAAAGGGTTATTCTAGGTTCGCAATTGTTACCACCTATAACGAAGTCCGGGCTTGACGTGGCGCGAATTCTTTCGAAAGCCATCGAGGCGAATCCCGAGAGTATCAATGCCGTCAACGAATTGGGAGTTTTCATGATTCACTCCATCGCTGCTGCCACCCGTCTCGCCGCGACGAGCGAGCTCGCCCGAAGCGCGGAGTCGGGAACAAGTCTTGGTGGGGATCGGTTGAGGGAGAGGTCGGCAGCGGCGAGGCTTGCGGAGAACCCGTCATCGCGAGTGAGCGAAGCGAGCGTGGCGATCTCCCGGGGGATTGCTTCGTTGTCACCTACGGTGACTCCTCGCAAGG
>Ga0209515_10001945_pt1 | contig 32904 bp, 37 predicted proteins | sample Subgroupgradi54m_FD_187454 | JGI IMG/M metagenome (GOLD analysis project Ga0209515, IMG submission 187454) | Subsurface groundwater microbial communities from S. Glens Falls, New York, USA - GMW60B uncontaminated upgradient, 5.4 m (SPAdes)... ... | reverse complement strand
GTAGGAATGGGAAATCCAGAACATGTAAAAGTTTATGTTGATGATTTAGTTGAAGTTTTTAAAAATAAAAAAATTATGAAATTTATTCATCTTCCCGTACAGAGTGGAAGTAATAAAGTGTTAAAAGAAATGAAAAGAAAATACACTAGAGAAGAGTTTGAATATATAATAGAAAAATTTAGAAAAGAAATTCCAAATCTTTCAGTAAGTACAGATCTTATTGTTGGCTATCCTACAGAAACAGAAGAGGATTTTAAAGAAACAATCAAGTTAGTAAAAAAGTTAAAATTTGAAGTCATAAATAGTAGCAAATTTGCTTCAAGACCAAATACGTTAGCAAGTAAAATAAAACAACTACCAAGTCAACTCATTAAAGAAAGAAGTATGTATCTTACAAAAGTTTATGATGAAGTAAGAAAAGAACTCTTCGGAGATACTGTTGGTCCTAAAAGTAATTTAAAGGTAATTCAAAACTAAATTATCTTCTTTTCCAGAAACAATAATTTTATTTCCAAATAAATGATAAAATCTATAATAAGACAAAACATGTGCTGCTTTCATCATACCTTCAACATTATTACCTGAAACAATCAAAGTACTGCTTCTTTGATGATTAATTAATTGAAGAGATCCTTCATTTTCTTCTAATCCCAAAGTACATTGATCTGTTGCTAATTCTTGTGCAATAAATTCATTTGTACAAGGATTACCAAGAAGAAGAAGATTATGAATACCTTCTGGAACTTCTTTATCTGTAATAATTTGAGAAGATAATTCATGACGTAATCTTAAGGAAGTTGCAAGCAAACGTGCTGTTCGATAATGATCCTGATCTGCATTATAAGGAACAACAATATAAAGTGAATTAGGAACATTATTTTTTATAAAAGGATAAGGATAAAATTTAAGAGAAAGTTCTTGTTGATCTAAAACTGCATAACCTGTATAAAAGCTCCCAATAGTTGATAAAAATAATAAGAGAAGAAAAGCACTCGCTATAATCACCACATTTCTTTTATTCATAAGAGTTTTAAGTTTAAATTATTATATAAAGTTTTCCTAAAGGCACCGTAATGCTTTTTCAGCTTCTTCTTTGCTTAAAATTTTATATTTTCCAAGTTCTAAGTTTCCTAAAAGTAAATTGCCAATGCTTATTCTCTTTAATTCTAAAACGTTATTGCCAACAGCTTCAAACATTCTTCTTATTTGCCTTTTCTTTCCTTCACTAATTTTTATTTTTATTTCCTTAGCATTTATTTTTGTTACTTGACAGGGTTTTGTCTTATAGATACGATCTTCTAAATCAATATCTATTCCTACTTCTAAACGATGTAATGATTCAAGATCAAGTTCTTTTTCTAAAATTACATAATATTCCTTTTCAACATGTTGTTCAGGAGATAAAACTTGATGAGCATAATCTCCATCATTTGTTAAAAGTAAGAGTCCTTCAGTATCCTTATCGAGTCTCCCAATAACAAAGATATTTTTTTCTTTAACAAGTTCTAGAACATTTTTTTCTTTTGCAGTTTTTTGACAAACATACCCCTTAGGTTTATTCAGCATAAAATAAATTTTTTCTTTTTGAATAAGTAATTTTTTACCTGCTACTTCAACAAGGCTTTTCTCTTTGATAAAGAAATGTTCACTAGTAACTCTTCTTTTATCTACAAGGACGTTTCCTTCTTTAACAAGCCCTATTGCCCTTTCTCGAGTATATGCTCCAGTTTGCATTAAGAGTTTAAGTAATCTTATCTTTTTCATGAATATCTTTAAAGAGATAGCTTTATGAGGGTTTCTAAGAGAAGATTATATAATGAAAGAAATAAAGAGTTCAGAAGGAAGCTTGTATGTCGCAGAAGACTTAGTGGAGAACTATCAAGATAATCCAGAAACAATGTTAAGAACTGATTTAGAACATACCTTTTCTCACACGCCATTGTTCAAAACATATCTAAAACTTTTTGGAAAAAAACAAGGAGGAGCACAAGTAGCAGTATTAAATGCGCATGGAAGTAGGAAAGATAAGAGTAAATGGATGTACTGGGATGGAGAGCAAAGATATCCAGTTCAAGATTGGATAGATGAAAAAGAAAAAAAATATAGTGGTTTGATCTTAAGGGTGTGTAACGATTATAGGTATTCACCAAGTTCAAAGAAGGCTATATTAGTTGTACCAAATCAGGGAGGAATAATTAATAGTTTTAATTTAATTGTACCTGGTATTGGAGAAATAGATGAATACACAATAGAGTACGAACTTGAAAGATTAAAGTCTTCTTAGTAAAATTTAAATAGAAATGAAGTTCTAAAAAAGGAATGGTAAAAGAAGTAAAAGTTTCACATATTTTAGTTGGAAGTCAGGAAAAAGCAAATGAATTATTAAATAAAATTAAAGCAGGATATAATTTTGAAAAAATAGCTATGGAAGAAAGTAAATGTCCAAGTAAGAAAAAAGGCGGAGACTTAGGATGGTTTACAAGAGGAAAAATGGTCAGAGAATTTGAGAATGCTGCTTTTTCTTCAAAGAAAGGTGAATTAGTTCTTGTCAAAACAGAATTTGGATGGCATATTATTAAAAAAGTTGATGAAAATTGAATCGTCCTGTAACAACATTGTTCATGTTATCTTCTATTGATGGAAAAATTTCAACAGGAGACAATGATTCTTTAGACGTGGATAAAGACTTTCCAAAAATTGGTGGATTAAAAGAAGGACTAAGTCAATATTATGAACTTGAACAACAAACAGATTTATATTCTTTAAACTCTGGAAGAGTCATAGCTAAAATTGGAATGAATAAAAGGAAAGATAAGATTACTAAGACTCCTGTTAGTTTTATTATTATAGATAATACTCATTTGACTAAGTTAGGTGTTAGTAATTTATTAAAAAAGAGCAAGAAGTTATACATTGTAACAACAAACAAAAAACATCCTGCCTTTAGTATTAAAAATGATGATCTAGAACTTATATATTACTTCAAAAAGATTGATTTTAAAAATTTATTTGAGAAATTTAAAGTAAAATATTCTATTGAAAGCTTAACTCTCCAAACAGGAGGAATCCTAAATGCTCTTTTCTTAAGACAAGGACTCATTGATCATTTATCTTTAGTTGTTGCTCCTTGTTTAATTGGCGGAAAGAATACTTCAAGTTTAATCGATGGTGAATCCTTACATTCAGTAAAAGAACTCTCTAAAATCAAAGCGATGAAATTACAAAAGTGTGAAGTTTTGAAGAATTCTTACTTGCATTTAGTTTATGCTATCATTAATTAATATTTACTTTGTTAATTTTATAAATTTCAATGTACAATTAAATTTCTTATCTGTTCAACTTTTTTTTCATAAAACAGAGGATAAAAACAATAAAAATTAAAGAAATAATAAAAAAAGAAAGAAGTTTACTCTTTAAACTTCTTAGCTGCAGGTTCAAAATCTTTCCATGCTAAATTAAACATGGATTCTAAAGCTGAAGCAAAAAAAGGAGTATTTACCCAAATACCAACATCATAACTTGGATGAACATCTTCATCATGCATAGCCATGAATAATAAATTACTTCCATCAATAACACAGAATCGAGCATTTATTTTTCCAGAATCTCTTAATTCTGCTATGCCTTTAAGATCCTTAGCTGCATTTTGACATTCTTTTGTTAAAGGAGCTGCAATTCTAATAACAACACCTTTTTTGTTAAGTTTTTGTAAGACTGGTTTTAATGCTTCCACTTTTCTTACTAAACCTTTTGAAGTTGTTACTAAAGTTACAGATTTTTCTGCATTCTTTACCATCAATTCTAAATGAGTATAAAGATTATGTTTTCCTCTTACTGCACCAGAAAGATCAGTTGAATCTACAAATTCAATTCCTTGTTTATGTAATGTTGTTAATTCTGTAATAATATCCGTGTTATTCAAATCTCTTAATCTTTGAACTGCTTGATCTGCTTCTTGTTGAATATTCTTTTTAACTCTTTCAACAACTTCTACTGGTTCAACTGCAATATACTTTATTGGTTTTCCAAGTTTCATAATAACAAAACCTTTTTTCTCTAAACTTTCTAAAACATCATAAGCACGACTTCTTGGAACTCTTCCAATATCACTTAATTCACCTGCTGTAGAAACTCCACGAGATAAAAGCGCAGTCCATATACGAACTTCGTATAAATTTAAATTAAAGTACCTTCTTAATTTACTCATAACTTCTTCTTTCACAATCATTAAAAGTCCACCCCCATGCACCTATTTTTTGTCACCATGTTTTTAAAACAGTTGTATTTTTCTATTAGTAGTAATAACCTTGTATTTAAATGTTTTTGTTGAATTTACAAGAGAACTAATTTTTAAAAAATAGTGAATTACAAATTTAATTTCTAGATCTTTGAAGTGTATAAATATTTTTTATATCTTCTAGGGTATTTATTTCATGAAGGGATTTTTCAATTCTTAAATTTAGTAATCTTGGAAATCTTAGTGCATACTTTGAACTATATTCCTGACTATCTTGAATTTCTTCATAAGCAATTTCAATAATTATTTTTGGAGTAACAATAATTTCTTTACCCTCTTGTTTTTTTATTAAAGGAGTGAGCAAATTTGTTAATTCTAAATAAGTAACTCCTTCTTCTGCTTCTTTTTCTTTCATACCAGTTCCAACTTTTCCAAGTTCTAAAAGTGTTTCTCTATCTTGATCATAACATGCAACTGTAAAAGAAGTTAACCATCCTGCTCTTTTTCCTTCTCCGTATTCAGCTTTCACAATAACTAAATCTAAAGTTTCAAGAATAGGTTTTATTTTTACACCATATCCAACTCTTGATCCTGGTTTGTAAATACTTTCTAAATTTTTTCCCATAATTCCCTCATTTCCTAAATCTAAGGATTCTTTGTAGAAATTTTCTGCTACTTCTAAACTATCTGTTACAATCTGTTTAATAGGTTGTAATTTTTCAGGAATAATTTTTGTTATTTTTTCTATAATATGTCTTCTTCTATAAAAAGGCGCATCTAAAAAACTTTCATTATTATAAGACATTACATCAAATACATTAATGAGAACAGGAATTTGTTTTGCAAGTTTTTCTATATCATGTTTTCTTTTTATTCTTTGAGAAATATGTTGAAAAGATAAAAACTTTTTAGTCTTTAAATCAATACCAACAACTTCTGTATCAATAATATAATTTTCTGATTTTATTCCTTCTTGAAGTGTTGCTACAATATCTGGAAATTGTTTTGTGACGTTTTCAAGTCTTCGAGTGTAAAGGGTAATAATCTTATTTTTACAATGTGCTTGAATTCTAAAACCGTCAATTTTATATTCAAATGCAGCAGGACTACCAACAACTTCAAATGCTTCTTTGACATTTTTTACTTTTTGATAAAGCATAACATTAATGGGTTTACCTGCTTTAAGTGTTATTTTTTCAATACCTCGAATACCCTCTTCTTTAATAATTCTAAAAACTTCTGCAAAATCATTGGTGAGATTATATCCATGTTGAACAAGTTCTAAAAAGAAATCATATTCTTTTTTCGTTGTTTCTGGAATAAAAAAAGTATTTTCTTCAGGAGTATAAGTAATTTTTAATTTATCACTAAAAAAACACCAGACAATTGCATCTCTTAAAGTACCATCTGCAACACCAATACGTAATTGTTCAAGAAGCGTTCTTACAAAAAATCTTGCTTCTTGAGGAGTAGCAGAAGTTAAAATTTCAGAAATAAGACCAACTTTATTACTAACCGTTCCTTCGCCTTCTAGTTCTGCTAAGTTTCTTATTTTTTTATAAACAAAGTTACAAGTAAGTTTTTTAGTTTGTAAGGTTGTTTGTTTATTTTCAGCAATAAGTGTTTGAGCAACATCACCCAAATCTCCTACTTTTGCAGCTAATGTTTCTATTGTTTCTTTTGAAGTGCCAGTTGAAAGAGAAAGGGCTTTAATAATGAGTTTATCTGAAACACCAATTTTACGCTGTTCCCAAACAGGAAAAACACTTCCCCTTAACAAGTTAATAATAGGTTCTATTTCCTTTTCTTGTAAAATTTCTAGAAGTAGTTGAGTAACAATGCTTGTTTTTTCTAATCTTTTTGAAGTACTCTCGAGTTTTTGATAGTAATTCGTTAAATTAATATAATCCATCTCACCTAAAAGTATTAAGTAATAAAATAAAAAGGTTGCGATTAAGCTAAATTAATAAAAAAGAGAAAGTTAAATGGAATTAGATAAAGTATTAAAAGAAAGAAAGAGTGTAAGAAAATTCAAAAAGTTAGATATTCCTTGGTATCTTGTAGCTGAATGTTTAGAAGCAGCAATAGAAGCTCCAAGTTCTGGAAATGTTCAAAATTGGAGATTTATTGTTGTGAGAAATCCAGAAAATAAAGAACAGGTCATAAAAGCATGTGAAGAACAATACTGGATGTTACATGCTCCTGTAATTATTGTTGTATGTAGTGAACTTGAAAAGATAAGAAGATTATTTGGAATAAGAGGAGAAGCGCTCTATGCAGTACAAAATTGTGCAGCTGCAATAGAAAATCTCATTTTAAAAGCACATGAACTAGGATTAGGAAGTACGTGGATAGGTGCTTTTGACGAGATGAAACTCAGAGAGTCAGTAAATTTAGATCCAGAATTAAGACCTCAGGCAGTGATTGCTTTAGGATATAGTGGCGAAGTTGAAGAAAAATCAAAAAGAGAACCTTTAGATAATGTTATTTCTTTTGAAAAGTTCGGACAAAGATTTGATACAACAAGAGGAGTGTATCCTTTAACAGACAAAGCAGGAAAACACATAAAAAATTTTATTGATAAAGTCAAGCACCAAAATAAATGAATTATCTTGTTGCTTGTAATTTTATATAATCTTCAACAGTAAATTCTTCAAATTTTAAATAAAAATTAGAATGAGCTAAACCCTTAAGTAAATTTTCAATTGTTTTTTTATTTTCCATAGTAACAAAATATGAACTTTTTTTTAAAAATTTTAAAAAGAAAAAAGAAGAAGGACTAAAGTCCAAAGAGATTCAGACTTTAGTCCATAAGGGGTTTTAGGGCAAAGGGGGTGTAGAAGAATTCTACAGATGCCCTAAAAGATATTAATAACGTTTTCCATGAACCATATCAATACCAAGTTCTCTACTCATTGTTCTTGATTTTTCAAAGCCACTTGATTGTGAATTCATGCTTTTTCCAAGAACATATGGACTTTGGACTCCAGTAATGATTGCCATGATCCTAATTTTACCTTTCATTTCAGGATCTACTCTAGCGCCCCAAATTGCATTTGCATCAGGGTCAAGACTTTCAGTGATGAGTTCTCCAATTCTGCTAACTTCATCAAGAGTCATTTCATCTCCACCTGCAACATGAATTAATGCTCCAGTTGCACCCTTGTAACTTACATCAAGGAGAGGATTTGTTAATGCTCTCTTTACTGCTTCTTCGACTTTACGTTCACCATCACTTTCACCAACACCTACAACAGCAACACCACCATTTGTCATGATAGCTTTAACATCTGCGTAGTCAAGGTTAACAAGGCTAGGAACTGCAATAATTTCTACAATCCCTTTAATCATCGTAGCAACTAATTCATTAGCGACAGCAAATGCTTGTTGAACTGGTAAGTTACCAGCAATTTGTACAAGTCGATTATTGTCAATAACAATAACAGTATCTGCAACGCTTCTTAATTGTTGTAAACCATGTTCAGCTTTGTCAACTCTTGCTCGTTCTATTGTAAAAGGACTTGTTACAGTACCAATAACAATAGCACCAATATCTCGGGCTGCTTGTGCAACAACTGGTGCAGACCCAGTACCAGTACCACCTCCCATCCCAGCGCAGATAAATACCATATCTGCTCCTTTCAGAGCATCTTTTACTTCAGGAAGTTGTTCTTTTGCAGCTTCCATACCAACATTAGCGAAACCTCCAGCACCAAGGCCTCTTGTAAGATCTCTTCCAATCAAAATTTTTTTATCAGCACTCATCATATCAAGATGTTGTTTATCTGTATTCATTGCAACAATCTCAGCGCCCTTGACACCTTTTTTATAAAGCCAAGTTGTCATATTACATCCAGCACCACCACAACCAATAACTTTAATGCTTGCGTGACCTATCTGAAAGTCATCATTTATTGTCGAGTTTTGTACATTCTCCAATGCATTTTGTATTATAAATTCCATTTTTATTCTCCCCCATATTATTTTTATTTTTTTATTATCATGAAGTATATACTACATCACAACAAAGTATTTATTCATGTGATGCCTCTATCCCTTTAAGAAAAAGTTTTAGGATTAAACTTGCCCAAGTTGAAACTATAACTAAGTAGAAATAACTAATACAAAGAAAATAAGTTCAAGAAAAGTTCGTTTATGCCTTAAGGTTTTATTGCCCAGATAAAACCTATTAAACTAACTTTTTTAATTATTATTCTTTATATATGCTATGAAGTTCTATATAAACATTCTTTACATACAAGATATATTTTTAAGATGTTATAACTATTTTAGTACTAAGTTTGAACTTAAATGCTAAGAACAAAAATTTTTAGAAATTTTTTAAGAAATAAAGTTATGCTCATTTAATAACGTGATAATGCAGTTGAATTACTTGATCGTTTATTTTTTTTAATTCAATAAACTTTAAATTTCTTTCAAAATCAGTTCCATTAAAAAAAGGAATTCCTTCACCCAAAAGTATCGGTTCAATATCAAGGTAAATTTCATCAACGAGATTTTCAACCATAAATGCAGTATTTAACATTCCGCCTCCTGCAACAATTACTTCTTGATTTTCTTTTAAAAGATTCAACGCCTCTTTCGGGGAATTGACTAAAAAATGATTTGCATTTAAGAGGGGAATAATTGGTTGTTTTGATACAACAATTAAATTCACTTTTTTTAATTCTACAAATTCAGGTTGTTGAGTAAGTATTTCATAAGTTCTTCTCCCAACAATAGTAAATTTTTTCAAAGTTTCTAAAGAATTTTCATGATCTGCCTTATTCCCTGCAACACAACAATCAGCTAAAATTATTACTTTATAATCACGATCATGTGCGTCTCTTGCGCAAGATTGAACAACTAAATCTGTAGAAACACCACAAAGCAATAATTCATCTACTTCATGAGTTCTAAGATAAGCATCAAGATCTGTTCCATAAAAAGGACTTATTCTTTGTTTTACAATTATTTTATCTTCTTTTCTTACATCTAAACATGCATGAAACTCTGTTGCCCAAGTATCTAACAACACTGCTTTGAATTCTTTTGCTTTGGCAAAGAGAGGTGAATTTTTTGGTAAATCTTTGTAGTCTTCTGTAAATCCAAATTTAACATAAATAATTAAAAATCCTTTTTCTCTTGCGTGTTTTACAGCATCAATGACATTTGTAAGTGTCTGATGTTCGTTTTCAAATTGAACATACCCTCTTGCTTTAAATTTTCCTTCTGGATGAATAAGTTCATTCATATAATCCATAACAAGAAGTGCTTTGTTCATATTTTTAGAAAGAGTTCAAAGTTGATATGTTTTTCTCTTCACAAAGAAAGGAATTGCACTATTTAAGACAGGGTAACACCTCAAAAGATTTATTTTTAATATGTTTCAAAATTAAATTAGTAAGAAAGTAAGATTTAAATAGTTGTTATTCTCCAATTATAGAGGGGAAATTAAAATGTTAGGTGTTGAATTTACTAAACTATCTTCAAAAGGACAAATAGTAATACCTCAAGGAGTAAGAGATCAATTAGGGTTAGAAGAAGGTACGCCCTTTGCTGTTTTTGCTGAAAAGGATTCAATACTCTTAAAGAAAATAGAAAAACCACAAGTAAAAAGTTGGGAAGAAGTAACAAGACCATTTAGGGACGTAGTTAAAAAATTAGATTTAAAGGAAGAAGATGTTCAGGATTTAATTGAAAAAATAAGAGCAAAAAAGAAGTGATTCTTATTGATGAAAGTAACATTAGATACAAATGTTCTTCTTTCTGCTACTTTTTGGAAGGGCGAATCTTATAAAATATTAATTTCAGGAGAACAAAGAAAAATACAGATTTATGCGAGCCAAAATATTATTGATGAAGTTAAAGAGGTAATTCAATTAGATAAATTTCAAAATCTTCTCCTCAATCAAGAAAGATCTCATAAAGAATATATTGCTAGTTTATTAGGAGTACTTACTTTAATTGAAATAAACTCAAAAGTAGATATAATAAAAGAACATGAAGAAGATAATAGAATTGTAGAATGTGATTTAGATTCAAATTCAGAGTATCTGATAAGTTATAATAAACACATTTTGAAACATGCAACAGAAATAAATTTTATTTACCAAATAAAAGTGGTTACACCAACAGAATTTTTAAAATTAGTCCTATAATCTTCATTTTCCAAAATGAGGCATTAAACATTTAGAATCTTCAAAATATGTCCTCAAGATCATTTTGGATTAAGAAGAGTTGGAAGCTTGGAGATGTTTTTAGAAAATATTTGTAAGGAAAATATTAATCTTTTTTTAGAACGTTCAAATTGTTCAATGTTCAAGTTTGATAAGTTTTAAATAGAAACACAACAAGAAAAAGAATGGTATGAAACCCTGGATGTATAAAATAGAGGTGATTGTAGATAAAGTTATTCCTTTATTGTTATTAATACTTTTATTTATTATTATAGGGGAAGTTGCTTTTCCTCATTTCATTGAAAAATATCACAAAAGTGTTATGGTTATAGATTGGATTATTGTTGTTGTTTTTATTCTTGATCTCATCTTTAAATATCTAAGAATGAGAAACTTTCCTAAATTTTTAAGAGCTTCTTGGCTTGAAATAATCGCAATTTTTCCATTTTTCTTAGTTTTTAGATTTTTAGAAGGATTTGCAATCTTTGAAGCAGGAGAAACAATTAGTAAATCACAAAAATTTTTACATATTGGAGCTGAAGTTGGAAAAGAAGTAGGAGGCGCTCTTGAAGAAGGTGCGAGAATTACTCAAGAAGTGAGTAGATCTGAAAGAGCAGTCAGAATTTTACAACCAATAGGAAGATTTTTCAAATTTGGAAGTAAAGATGTTCAAGAGGAAACAAAAAAACAAGCAGAAGAAGTAGTAGATGAAATTAAAAAAGATGCAAGATATATTGAAGCTGAAACTGAAAAAGAAACAAAAATTGCTGAAAAAGATTTAAAGAGCTTCTTAAATGAAATCATAAAAATACCAAGACACATTAAAGCTGCTTTATTTTATGAAAAACCAAAGATCATGCAGCAAGTTAATGAAAAGATTAATAAAAGAAATCTAGACTTACATTAAAATGGAAAATGGAACAAGACTTGAAATAAAAACAAAAAAAGGAGATTCTTTTACAGGAATTTTAATGCCTTCTTCTGATCCTAAAATAATAAGTTTAAAATTAGATTCAGGATATAATATTGGACTAGATAAAAAAAATATTAAAGAAATAAAAGAAAAAGCTAAAGAGAAAGAGCAGGAAATAAAAACGAAAGAAGAAAAAACAGAAATAAATCCAAAACTTAAAACAATCACAATCTTGCATACTGGAGGAACTGTTGCTTCTAAAGTAAATTATAAAACTGGTGCCGTAGCTCCAGGATTTAATCCGCAGGATATTCTAAACATGTTTCCAGAATTAGGATCAATTGCAAATATTAAATCTAGGCTTGTAAAAAATATGTTTTCTGGAGATATGAGATTTAGTCATCATAACTTAATTGCCAAAGAAATAGAAAAAGAAATAAGATCAGGAGTTGATGGAATAATTGTTACTCATGGTACTGATACCCTGGCATTTACTGCCGCTGCTTTAACGTTTGCTTTAGAAAATCTCACAAGACCCGTTCTCTTAGTTGGTGCACAGAGAAGTAGTGATAGACCAAGTAGTGATGCTGCCTTAAATCTTATTTGTGCTGTTCAGTTTATAGCTCATACAGAATTTAATGAAGTAGGAATCTGTATGCATGCAAATAGTGCAGATGATGCTTGTGTTATTTTACCTTCATTAAGAACAAAAAAATTACATAGTTCAAGAAGAGACGCATTTAAAAGTATTAATACTCTTTCTATTGCGAAAGTAACAAGAGAAGGAAAAATAGAATTTTTAGAACAATATCATAAAAAAGAACATAAAGAAAAATTAAAATTAAAACTTTTCAATGAAAAATTAAAAATTGGTGTGTTAAAAGCGCATCCAAATTTATGCAAAGAAGAAATAAAAATGTTTGCTAAGTTTGACGGACTCATTATAGAAGGAACAGGATTAGGTCATATAAGTGTCAATCATATTGATGAACTAACAAAAGAAAATGCTTTAATTTTAAAAGAAATTACTCTTTTAAGTAAAAAAATTCCTGTGGTGATGATTACACAATGTATTTTTGGAAGAGTCAATATGAATATTTATCAATATGGTAGAGAACTTCAGAAAGCAGGAGTCTTAGGAAATTTAAATGATTTGACTTTTGAAACTGCATTTATAAAACTTGCGTGGATATTAAGTAATGTTAAAAAAACAGAAGTTAGAGAAGCAATGATGAAAGATGTTAGAGGGGAAAATTCTAAAAGAATAGTTTATGAAGAAAATAATGATGTAGAGTAAGAATAATTATCCAGTTGTTGTTTCTTTCAGAGGTTCTAACTTTTAATTTGTTACTAATAAATATAGTAAACCACAAAAGTCTTGAGGTTATGTTGTGGTTTACTGTTAGTCAACAATAAAAATTCAAAAGAGCTAATTACTTTATTGGTTGACTATAATCTAATTTTTAAAGAAAGTCTATAGGTTATAAAAAGTATATACATAAAGTATAAATAGTCATTAATCAGGAGTGATAGAAGAGAAAGTCTTATAAATTTATTTTAATAAAAAAAATGATGATTGGCTTATATTTAAGGCTTGAACCTCAAAATGAAACGTCAGAGGATTATTATAATCAGCTCTATAAATTTCAAGTAGAAATTGCTGGAGAAAAAATACCGTATGTCTTTTGTCCGCAAAATAAATTAACCCAGTTAAATGGACAGACAAAACTTGGATTTCAAGAAGAAGGAAGAATTTTTATTTCTAAAAAACTTAAACCAGCACAAGTTCCTTTTGTAGCATTAAGATTATATCATCAAGGGTTAGATCTTGAAAAATTAGAAGAAAAATTCGGAAAAAATACCTTAGCAGGATTAACTTCTTCAGAAAGAGAAACCTTAATCCTCGGTGCAAGTTTAAGCTATGCAAGAGAGTATTTAAGACCTGAAGATATGGCTGATCTCATTGCTAAATTCAAGGAAGAACAAGGATATAATCCAAGAGTCCATGATCCTATTTTTAAAGATTTAATAACAGCTTCTACTTCAAAAGATCAAAATGCATTAATAAAAACGCAACAACAGAGCCTGGATTTTTATATAGAACGTACAGAAAAATATATTCAGGCACATGAATTAAATAAATATGTAAAACGTTCTAAACATTATGAAAATTTAATGGCTACACATCCAGAACTTTCTAGAATCTATAGTGATTCAATCATAAGAGCAGATCCAATTGTAAAAGATATTTTAAATGATGAATCTTTAGAAGATCAACTTCCAAGTTTAATTGCTTTTTTAGATCAATTAATACCTCTTCCTAAAGGACAAGTAATTACTGTTGGACCGTTAGAAAGTAGATTATTATACTTATGTTCAGATGAATCAATCACTGGAAGACCACCAATAACTTTTATTTCAGGGGGAGAAAAAGATTCAAATAATTATAAAATATCTTCTGGTTCTGCTATCTTTTTTGAAAGTTTGAAAAAAAGACTTCAACGAGAAGTTATTCAAGAAACAAAAAAAGCAGAAAGAGCAATAGCAGGAATAGGACAAATAATAACAAAAATTGGTTCACAAGAAACAAAAATAATGCCCTATGTTCAAAGAATTTTAGGAGTATTATCTCCAAATAAAGATCTTCCGACTACGACTCAAGCTCTCATTGTCTATAAAGAAGACCCAATAAAAACATTAACAGATCTTAAAGAAGTACTTCAAGAAAGAAGAACTGAACTAGGATTAACGTTAACAAGTGCATCACCAGAATATCTTCAAATAAATAAAGCTTTACGAGCAAAAAGTTTATTAGAACAACTCAAACTTCCAACAACAGATCTTGATAGAATCATTCAAGAAGCACAAATAAAAGGTGAAAAATCTCTTCAATCAGTAGTTGGACCTACACTATTAGGCAGATAAGTTTTAAAATAAATATCAATAATAGTTGAAAGATCTTCAGAAAGAACTTTTTTACTTGAAGAAATTCCTTTTCTTCCTTTCTGAATTGTTTTAAGTAAGAAATAAGCTTCCTGTTGTTCTGTAGTAAGTGGTTTTTCAGGTGGATCTATACTTTTCTTTTTAGAAACATAGTAACTTTTTCTATATCCTGCAAGAAAAGTTCTAAAATCAACAACTGCTTGTTTAGGGTTTTCATAGTTTTCTGAAGTAGCAAATAATTTTTTTATTCCAAAAGAAGCAGTAATAACAGGAACATGGAAAACTCCTGGCCACCATTCTATTTTTTCTTCAGAATTATATTTAAGTTCTTGAAACGTAAAAATTGCTTCTAAAAAGCGAGCTTGATCTTTAGTATAAAGAGGTAAAACTTCCTCAAAAGAGTCATACCATTCTTGCATAGGAGCATAATTTTTAATACTTCCATTTTTGTACCCTCTTGAAGCGCAAGCAAGTAATTTTGTTACCTCCAGTGCAGGTTCTACTTCTTCAGGATGAAGTTTTGTTCCTAGACCTTTAAAAAAGTCTGCAAGTGGTTTTATATGAACATAAGGAAAAGAAACATAGTTATTTTTTTTTATTACAGATATAATATCTAAAATATTTAAAAGAGGCTCAAGAGTATAATTTTTTTCTGCTAAGAGATAATTTGTTGTTTCAAAAAAAGGGTGTAATCTTTTATCCCAATCCCTTTTTCCATAAACATGATTCGGATAAGCAATTTTTTGTAATTTTTCAACAATTTTAGATATCTGAGGAGAAGGAAGTGTTGTTGTTAAAACAGTAGTTATAATCCTCGCATGTTCTTCAGCAAAAGCAAGTAAAGGGAGATCATGAGCAACATAAGCATCACAAGTTTTTATTAATGTTGTAATGTCCTCTAAAGCCTCTTCTTGTTCATAACGAGCAAGAAGTGCTGAAAATAAATTTTTAAAAATATCTGGAAAATATCTTCTCTTTTCGTCCCAATATACATTTCCATGATTTAAAACAGAGAGTGCAGTATTTCCTGTCTGCACCATTTTTTCTAAAGAAGAAGCTTGTTCAAGCGTGGGTAAGATTTGAGGTATAAATCCTTCAACATCTTTTCTCATTACTTTTCCAAATAATCTTTGTGCATAGGAAAATGCTAGAATATCTTTAGGAAACTCTATTAATGTTTCTAAATCTTCTTTTATTCCTTTTTTTAATTTTTCTTCAATTTTTAAGGGTTTAACAAAAAGAGGTTTTTCTTCTTTAAGTCCATCAACAGAAGCATTACGAAAGGCATAACTCCTTAAAGTATCATCAAATTGAGAAGAGGTGTATCTCGGAGGAGAATATGTTGGAGCAATATCTTTTTTTAATTTTGCAGCAAAGTTTGTAAGGTGGTTTGCAAAAGAAGTATCACTTTTAATATCTTTTTGAGGTGTTGTATGCGTTTGTCCATGGCCGTTTGAAGAAGTTAGAATTCTATATGCTGCTGTAGCTGTTTTAAAGATCTCTGCTGATGCTAAGTCTCCTTGATTTTGATCAGGATGATATTTTAAAGCAATTACTCGATAAGCTTTCTTAATTTCTTGAAGATCTGCTCCTTCTTCAAGTCCAAGAAGTGCATATTCCTTTTTCAAATGCGAAGCCATGAGATTTCTAAGGAAGAGATGATTTAAAAGTCTTTCTAAGTTAGTTACTAGATAGTAATTAAATACTGAATTTATTTCAGGTATTTTTTAATAAGTTCAGCTGCTTTTTTTCCATCAATTTTTCCACGGAATTTACTCATAATCTCACCCATAAGTGCATTAAAAGAAGCATTTTTATTTCCTTCTATAATTTTTTTAATTTCTTCCTCTAAATCTTTATCTGAAACAGAAGTATATTTCATAAGGTCAATCTTTCCAAGTTTAAGAAGATCGGCTAAAAGTTCTAAAGTTGCTTCTTTATTTATTTTTTTTTGATTGAGCAATCCTAAAACTTCATGAAGGTGCTGTGCAGTTAAAAGAGAAGAATCTAAATTAAATCTCGCCTTTATTTCTTTAGGAAGTTCCACTAAAACTCTTGCAATAAAAGCAGGTTCTAGTTCTGTATACAATTGAACAAAAGATGCAAAATTAACTTGTTTCTTAAGTAAGGCTCGTGCAATCTCAGGTTGTAAATTATAGAGTTCTTCTAAGTCTGCGATCTGTTCATCAAGGAGCGCAGGTAAAACAATATTTTTTAAAAGTTCTTGAGTAATTGGAATCAAAGGAATATCTGTTTCTGGATACATTCGTTCAGCTCCAGGCATCGGTCTTAAAAAAGAAGTAGTAAAATCTGTTTCTGCTTTTCTTACTTCACTGGGAAAATCAGCAGTATATTGGAGGTTTGCTCTTTTTACTGCAGCGATAAGTGCATGTTTTGCTTTTTCAACTTCAGCAGCAACAAGAAGAAATGCATCCTCTTTATGCACTTGTAATATTTGTCGTAGTTCGAAAATTTCTTTTTCTGAAAAATGATATTTTTGTAAATCTTCATCTGAATGAATAATTCCCCCAACACCATAAGTTTTTGCATAGTTTGAAAGTTCAGTACCAAATCTTTTAGTATCTGAAAATTGAATACCTAGTAATCCAGAATAACCTTCTAATTTAGCACCAAAAACTTTTCCATTTTTCAAGAGTACTTTTTTTATAAGTTCACAATTTGTGTTTTTAAAACAAGAACTCAGATCTAAAATCTCTTCTTTACGAGGTTTATAATTTTTTAATTGTTCATGAATTTTAAGGAGAGCAAGTTGTCTTGTTATTTCATAATCTGCTACTTTTGGAATGCTTTTTAAATCTTGAAATCCTTTTATTTCAACTCTTGGATGACCCTTAATACTTAAATTAACATCTTGTCTGATTGTCCCTAAGCCTCTTTTTACACCTTTAAGAGATCTTAAAACCATCCCTATTTTTTCAGCTGCTTCTTTTGCACCTTCAGCAGATTTGATATCAGGACCAGTTACTACTTCAAGTAAAGGAATACCTAATCGAGAAAGATTATAAGTACTATAATTTTCTGTGTCTTCTCCTTTTTTAGCTGATTCTTCTTCTAAACAAATCGTTGGAATACTTATTTTTCCTTCGCTCGTTTCTATCCAGCCATTAACCGCAATTAAAGCTGTTCTCTGAAATCCTGAAACATTAGAACCATCAATAACAATTTTTCTCATAAACTGAACAAAATCTACAGGAGTTGCATGAAATAATAAGGTTGCTTGTAAAGCCATTTCTAATGTTTCTTTGTTGACTTTTTCTGGGGGAGATTCATCAAGTTCAACTAAACACGTAGCATCATAATATCCCTGATAAAGAAAATATTTTCCTTTTTTAAGTTCATGTAATGCTGCTTTATCTATTACTCCAAGTTCTGAAGCTGAAGCTCGTAAAGAACGTTGCAAGGTAAAATCAGGAAGACTATCTTTTATTAAACAAGGACAAGAGCAAAATAATTTAGTGCCATCTAATTGCTGATGAATTTCTAAACCAATTTTAAGATCTAGTTCTTTATAATTATGCATGAATTTAGAAGAGTACTTGAATATATAAAATTATTGAGATTCTTTTTCTTCAAGAGAACGAACTAAAGGATGATGTAATGCTAAAATTTGTTTATCTGCAGTTATTAATTGTGCATCTAGTAATTCTGAAAGTGCAAGGTAAGTTGCATCATAAATTGTGAGCTCATATTTAAGCGCAAGTTCTACTGTTTTTTCTAAAATTTCAGTTGAAACTGGATAAATAAAGAATTGAAATTTTTTAAGTTCGTTAAGAAGAGTAAGAATATTTTTTGTTCCTGACTTTTTATATCTCATTGCATTTGTAATTTCATAGAGAAACAAGTCTGGTACAGTAATGATTATTTCTCCACAAAGGTGTTTCTCAATTAATTTTAGTGCTTTATCTGTATCTACTTCTTCAAAAAACCATTTTACAGCAATACTTGCATCTACTACTTTCTTTTGTCTCTCCATTCCCTAATAATCTCAGCCCCTGTTTTATCATTAAGAAAACTTTCTTTTCTAAGAAATGCCAAATTTAAAAGTGCTTCTTCTGCTTTTTTTTTATCAAATTTTTTTTCTTGAAGTTGATGGAGTTTTTCTTTAATAGTAGTTCTAATAACTCCACTCCAGTTTATCTCTTCATGAGTTTTCATTGCTTCCCATAAATGTTCATCTATTTTTACACTAATGCTTTTTGTCATACTTTCATATAAAAGTAGGAAATTTATATACTTTTCCATCTACCTTCACTAAGGTAAAAGCTTCTTAAAAAGAGAGTTGGAAGAAAAATGGAGTTTTTTAAAGCTTTGTTACAGAAGAAATATTAAAAAATGAAGAGAGATACTATAATTTTATAATGAAAAAGAACAAGTACCTTTGATGGTAAAGTTTGATAGTGTTGCAAAATATTATAATTTGTTTATTAAGTTTATTATAGATTCTGAAAAAATTTATCTTAAAATAAAAGAGTTATCTAATGTAAATAAAAATTCATTCGTTCTAGATATTGGGGGCGGAACTGGTTTAATTGCCGAATATTTTGTTCTTAAAGTTAAAAAAATTATTGTTTTAGATCCTTCAATTAAAATGATGGATAAAATAAAGTCTAAAGAAATTGAAAAAATAAAAGGTGTTGCTCAAAAAATACCTTTTAAAAATGAAACTTTTGATCTCGTTTATTGTGTTGATGCCTTTCATCATTTCACAAATGAATTTCAAAAATCAGAACATGAAAAGGTTATAGATAAAAGCATCAAAGAAATGCTTAGAGTTCTAAAAAAGAAAGGAAGTTTAATACTTATTGAATTTGATCCTGATTCTTTAAAAGGAAAACTAATAATATTTTTTGAAAATAAAATAAGAAATTTTCAAAGTTCTTTCTTTACTCCGGTTCAACTAAAAAAACTATTTAAAAAATATGATGTTACTCTTAAAACTTATACCTTAAATAAAGGATCCTATCTCATGCAAGTAAGAAAAATTTAAAGTTATAAACAGTATAAAAATTTAAAGTTCATCTCGTTTATCTAATAATTTTTTATGCGCTTTATAGAGTCCAGCAGCGAGTAAATCTGCGCTTGCTAAAATATATTCAAACTTTAATTCTGGATGTTGAGGAATTGTGTCTAAAGTGACTACCTTATCAATATAATTGCGATCATTTGCGAGTTCATGTTGCAAAGGCATCGTGACTGCATGGCTTGTCCATAATTCAACTCGAGAAGTACTTCCTGCTTCTTCTTTGATACTTTTAGCAACAGTATTTGCAGTTCCTGTACTTGCAGCCATATCATCTAAGATAATATAATTCCCTTTAGGATCATAACTTCCTTTACGAATTTGACTAAATCCTTTTGGTCTTAAAAGAGAACTCCCATAAGAAGGTCGATCTTTTCCAAAATAAACTACTCTTTTATAAACTTCTTCAGGAGGCAACTCTGGAAATGCTCTTTCTGCAAAATTTTCTACTCTTGTTTCAGTTCCATCATCTACAACAACTAAATAAAGATGGTTCTGGTCTGTCTTTAATGTTAAAAATCTTTCTTGAAAAGGACGTAATCTTTTAAGGACCTCAGGACCTTTTTCTCCAGATAATCCTAGTTTATAAGGATTAATAGCACGTGCAGATTGAAAAGGACTAACATTATGAATTTCAAGTTCAAGTCCTTCTGCGATATGAATTGCTTTTTCTGAATGAAGATCAATCGTAACAATTGCAGATAAACCATCTCTTTGATAGTCCTTTAAGGTCTTTGTTAAAGAATCGAATTGAAAAAATCCTCTTTTTTCATATTTATCAACACTATGTGCACGTACATACGTAAGATAAGGAGCGACTAAACTTCTCTGAGGTGTTTCAATATGTTTAAGCACATCTAAAAATCCTCGTACATTCATAATATGATCATTTACTGATACTTTTTGTGTTTCTTTTGGATGCATTTTTCTATCTGGAGTTAATAAATGTTCAACAAGAGCAATATGTTTTCCTCGTAAATGATCATAGAACTGATTTCTTCCAATAGCAACATCGATTTCTCCATCCACGAAGAAATCATCTACAAGTTCATGTCTATGGTCCTTTCTTGCTTCCTTATCAACTTCTCTTTGACGTAAACTATGAAGTAATTCTACCTCTTCAAGACCATAAGATTCTTTTAATATCTTAAAAATTTCTGTTGCTAAACTTGCAGTTTCTTCACCAGAACAGGATACAAGAAGGAGTTTTGTCTTGCTTGCCATAAAATTTATCTATTTGTATGCTTTTTATAAATTTCGTTTCTTAAAGATCTTGTTTAAGAATTATATTTTTTTCCAGATTGTATGAGCAGATCATAGATATACCAATTTGTTTCATTAAATCTTTTTTTTAATTGTTTTGTATCTTGTCCTAAAGTAAAGATTTCATTTAATGCAATGCCAACTGCAGGACTTCTATTTTTACCTAAGGAACAATGAACAAGAAGTGTTTCTTTGTCTCTTCCTTTTTCTTTAAAATCTCTAAGAATTTTATCTGCAATTTCTTCATTAAAAGTTATTGAATTTGGAGATATCTTACCCACTAAGTGAGGATGATCATCATCAAAAGTATATTCAACAATAGTATATAAATCTGAATTTTGTAATGAAAAATTATGACGTAGAGTTGCACCTTGAATACGAATTGCATAAGTTGTAGTTGTAGGAAGATATTCCAGTGCTTCTCTTAAGCCAAAGATATTTATATCCATAAAAAATGATTCTAGCTTTCCTTTATTAATATAATGGTGATAAACTAAAGAAGTTTTATTCTAAATAACCCCCCTTTTGTAATTGCCAAAGTTTTTTGTATAAGCCGTCTTGTCTAATTAATTTTTGATGAGTATCTACTTGAACAATTTTACCTGCATTTAAAACAACAATAAAATCTGCTTTCATAATAGTTGATAATCGATGTGCAATAATAATGGAAGTTCTTCCTTGCATAAGTTTTTCTAAATCTTTTTGTATTTCATGTTCTGTTTCTGAATCTAAAGAAGAAGTAGCTTCATCTAAAATCAGAACTTTTTTATTAGCTAAAATTGCTCGTGCAATGGAAACCCTTTGTTTTTCTCCACCAGATAATTTTACTCCTCGTTCACCAACAATCGTATATTCTTTATTTGGAAATGTAGTGATAACCTTATCTAATTGTGCAAATTTCATTGCCTTCAAAACTTCTTCTTTTGTTGCATCAGGTTTTGAAAATAAGACATTATTATAGATAGTATCATCAAAAAGAACACATTCTTGAGGAACAATGCTTAGCTCTGATCGTAAAGATTCTTGTTTAAATTCTTTAATATTCTTTCCATCAATAAAGATTTCACCTTCTTGAACATCATAGAGCCTATAAAGTAATTTTATAAGTGTGGATTTTCCTGCTCCAGAAGGCCCAACTAAAGCTACTTTTTTATGTTCAGGAACAAGTAAATGTATATTTTCTAGAATCTTTCTATTTTTATAACTAAAAGAAATATTTCTAAATTCTATGTTGCCTTGTTTCAAAATTAAAGGTTGAGCATTTGGAAGATCTTTAATATCATTCTCTATTTTTCCATAGGCAAATAATGCTTCAAAATCTGCCATCGTTCTATAAAAATCCCTAATACCATGAACAAGCCCAAATAAAGGGCTTATTAAGTTCCCATACACTCCATAAATAAAGGTCAGTGTTCCAAGAGTAATCGTTCCAGCAATAAAACTTTTCAGAGGAAAATACATTAAAAAAAACACACCAATACCTAAAATTGTTGTTTGTCCAGCATCACGCCAAGTTCCAAAATTCCAAGAGTAAACAATCGCTTCTTTAGTTAGTGTAGAAATTTTTTTAAATCTTCTTTTGATAAATTCTTCTTTTCCAAAATATTTAATAGAATCAATGTTTGTTAAAACATCACTAATATTTGCTTTTTCAAAATCTTCTGCATTATTTGCATCAATATTTGCTTTTTGTTGAAGAGTGTTAATAATGACGCTATAAATGACAAAGAGGAGAACAATAATAAGAATAACAATAACAGAAGAAGCATTAAAGTAAGCTAAAGAAAGAACAACTGCAATGAGTTGAAAAAGAAAAGGAATAACATTAAAAACAAAAAGATCAGTAAGTCTTTCAATAGCACTAGAACCTCTAATAATTTTAGAAATTAAAGATCCAGTTTTATTTGAAGTATGAAAATCATTAGAAAGGTGAAGAATATGATTAAAGAATTTTCTTTTTAAATTTGTCATTAAATTTGATTCTATATGACTAATAAGGTGCACTTGAAACCACGTAGCAATAACTCTTATAAGGAGAGTAAAAGCAAAGCCGAAAGCAAGTCCCAATAATAAGGTAATAAATACATTTTTTGGTAAGCTTCCAAGAGTAAACAAAGTTCCCTTATCTATTAATTCTTTAAAAATGAGTTTATCTATAACATAACTTATTTCTAAAATTAAAATTAAAAAGAGTAAGAAAAAAATAGGGAGTTTATACTCTTTTAAAAATGTTAAATACACTTTCAGATTATATTTAAAATTTATTTTTCCTTTAATTTTAGCCATTTTTCGTTAGATTTATATATGATCATTACTCTAATCACTTTGAATGTCAAAAGATTATATTATTTTTAATAAATTTATCTCAGCAAAAGTGATTCAAGGTCTTGCTAAACAAGAAGACCTTGATGAAGAAGAATGTGAAAACTCTTCTTAGTCTTAAAGTCGTATATTTTTAAATTAAAACTGCTATATATTATTTTTGTTTCACTTTCTTAAGAGTAATTTTTTTGTATTCTGTTGTTCTTTAATTTTTTTCTTCCTTTCCTTTGTTATATACTATTAAAGTTAATAGGGGTAATAAAATGGCTTCTTTAAATTTAGAACTAATCTCTTTCTTTTTTTTATTTCTCTTGAAGATGTTCTCTTTCTTGAAGAAAGATTTAATATAGTTACCAAAAAAAGTGTCTTTTTTATTATTTTCTTTAAATGTACTTTTTTTCTTATAAACTTTGTTGAAAGAACCTACTTTTTTTATAAGGATTAAGGAATTGTTCCTCTTTATTCTAAGGATAAAAATATCATTAGATCTAATTTTGTATTTTTCTAAAAAAATTATAATTTGATTCTTTGTCCATCACTTAATAAGTGGACCGTTTCACCAATTTTATATCCTAATTCTTCTGCAAGTTTTGCTACAGACATTTCAGAACTAATGTCTCCCTGAGAAGGAATAATATGTTTTGGTTTGACCATCAGCATTAATTCTCTAATATCTTCTTTAGAACCATGTCCAGATGCATGAACATTTGTAAAAATTCTTACTTTATGTGCTCTTAATAAATTTTCTAAATTATCTCTATTTGCAATATTCATAGGTACGGGAATTGTCCTACATGAAAAGACAAGAACATCCCCTTCTTTAAAATGAAAAGGAAGTTGTTTTGTTAAAATTTTATCTAAAACAGAACCTGGTTCTCCTTGTGAACCTGTTGTAACAACAAGATATTTTTCACGATGTTCATCAATTTCTTTAAGAACTCTTCTTCTATGTGCTCCATATCCAACAATTTCAACATCTTTTGGAAGATCAATTAATTTTAAATCTGCTGCTGCTTCATTATATTTTAACATACTTCTGCCAAGAATAACAACTTTTCTATTAAGTTTTTTTCCAAAGTCTATAACACTTTTAATTCTCGCAATATTAGATGCAAAAGTTGTTACAAAAATAGCTTTTCCCTTTGTGTCTGTTTCAAGTAACACTTCTTTTAATAATTCTCTTGCTACTTTCTCACTTGGAGTTTTTCCTTCAACAAGCCCATTAATACATTCTACAATTAAAACAAGACTTTTTCCTTCTTTTCCAAGTTCTGTAAGTCTTTTGTAATTAGGTTTACTTCCTAAAATAGGATCATTATCTAATTTAAAGTCATTACCATAAACAATAGTTCCTCCAGGGGTATGTACTGCAACAATAGAACATTGCAAAGTAGAATGAGAAATAGAAATCATTTCAATAGTTATAGCATCTGAAATCTTAACAATTCCATCTGGTTCTACACTAATGATTTTATTCGGTAATTTAACATCTTCATCTTCAAGAATAGATTTTAACACTTTTAAAGTAAAAGGAGTTGCTATAATTGGACATTTATACTTTGCTGCAAGAAATTGTACAGCGACAATATGATCATAATGTGCATGTCCTAAAACAATGGCTTTCACAAAAGGTTTCCAGTCTTCTATCTTTCTATCATCAGGAATTGCATGAATATCCATTAATTGTTCTACAGACAAAACTTTTGTCGAACCCTCTTCTTTTTCATATGTAGATAATGCTTGAATACTCACACCCATATCTATGATAATAACTTCATCACCTATTTTTGCAGCACTCATGTTTTTTCCAACTTCTGAGTACCCACTCACTGCACAAAATTCTATATCCATTAAAAAAGATAGAAATAGGGAAGTTTATAATTCTTCCGTTAAAATTCTAAAAAAAGAATTCTACTTTTTTAGGAAACCTTAAATATTTTCTACTTTTTAGAAGAAACAACAATGCCTGAGAAAAAAAGAAAAGAAAAGAAAACTTCAAAAAAGAAAAGTATTTTTAAAAATAAACAAGTAATAAGTATGGGTTTAACTGTTCTTATTCTCCTTCTTTTAATCTTTGCTTCTGTGCCTAAAACAGTCTATGTTGAATTTAGAGCTAAAAATAAAGTAGGATATGCGATAAATTTAACACAAGCAGTATTATATGATAAAGAAGGAAATACTTGCCAAAGAACAGATACAACAACCGCAGTAGAATATGGACAAGAAGTCTATTTAAACTTTAGATGTAATGCTGAAATTATAGATAAAAAAGATCAAGCAGAAAAAAGAATCAACATAAGAATTTCTTTTGAAAGATTAAATAAAGAAGATACCACACCTGCAACAGGAAAATTAGAACTAGGAAGAAAGTAAATTTTATTTTTAATAAGAGAATAAATTTTACCCAAAATAGTTCAAGTCTTTCTTTTCTTTACTTGACATTTGAGGAGCTTCCTTTACTTTTTCTGTATAATGTTTTAAACTTGCTTCAAATTTTTTTGCAGTTTCTAAAAGAGGTTTATAATCTAAATTTAATTTAAGATAGTGATTTAAGGCTTCTATAACTTTAGCTGCAGATTCAGAATCTGGAAACTGAGAATGTGCTTCAGCAAAAATACAAGTCACAGGAATATTTTTAGTCTTTACAAGCATTGCTGCTGTTGTTCCCATAACAATACCCTCTTTTAATTCCTTTAATTTTAATTTACTTTTATTTGAAAGATAATACACATCTAAGTTTCCTTGATGAGAGGGCATACTTTCTAAAATAATAAGCTCTTTTGCTGATATAGTTTTTACTAGTTCATTTAATGTCGCTGCAAGTTCCCATTCTAAACCTTTGACTTCTGTTAAAGATTGAATAACAACAAGATTATGTTTTTTATTATAAAATAAAGTAATAGGATTGATAACTTTTCCTTTATGGATTGCAGTTAAAGGCACAATATTTTCAGATTCTATATATCCTATTTCTTCTAAATCTAAATTATCAACAAGAAATTTTATTGCTATCGCACTTACTAAACCAAAACTAGGAAATCCTTGAATGACTATAGGATTTTTTGGAGTTTTGTTAAGAATTATTTGCATAGTTTTTTAGTTATTAATTATTTATTAAAATAGTGTAAACTCTTTAAGGTAGTGACTATATAATTTTTTATGAAGTAAAGTCAAGAAGCAAAGTAAATAAAAATAATAATTTGTATTTTTATTGTTAGCTAAACAGCAGTAGACCAAGAGTGCAACTAAATATTTTTGTTGTTTAATATACATTAAAAGAGAACTAAAAAATAAAGGTATAAAATAAGAAAAGTACATCACCAGAAGAAAATTCAGAAAATCAAGGAAAAAGATTATAAAGCTTAAATCCTTTTTAGAGTAATATACCTGAGCTAAAGACTCTAAATAAAGTAGTTCATTAAAAATAATTGTTCAAGTGAGTAAAATGGAATCAAATCTACCTGAAGCAGATAAAGTACTTGTTGTTTTTCAAGATAAACAAATAAGAAGGATTTGGTACAATGAGGAAGGGTACTTCTTTGTTATTGATGTAGTTGAAGTTCTAACTAATAGTCCAAGCCCCAGACAGTATTGGAGCGTATTAAAAGGGAGGGTCAGTTGTTAACATTTTGTGTACAACTGAAATTACTTGCAGAAAATGAAAAAGAATATTGGTATAGATTCAAGAAAAGAGAAGACGAATCAAACGAAATTGAGTTATCGACATTTTGTCGAAGCCTGAAATTAGAGGTAGTAGATGCACAAGGTTTTGATGAAAATAAAGAAGTTACAAAAAGAAGGGAGATGAATAATGGATAATGAATCTCTGGTTGCATTTCAAGGGAAAAATATACGAAGAACTTGGTATCAAGAAGAATGGTGGTTTTCTGTAGTAGATATCATAGGAGTATTAACAGTAAGTGATAGAGCGAGAAAATATTGGTCTGATTTAAAAGTTAAGCTTAGTGAGGAAGGTTTTCAACTGTCCGAAAAAATCGGACAGTTGAAATTAATTGCAGAAGATGGAAAATTAAGGGACACAGATTGTGCAAATACAAAAAATATGTTTAGAATCATACAATCTATCCCTTCTCCTAAAGCAGAACCGTTCAAACAGTGGCTTGCAGAAGTGGGTTATCAAAGAGTGCAAGAAATAGAAAATCCAGAGCTTGCTCAAAAGCGGATGAAAGAGTTCTATAAATCAAAAGGATATTCTGATGATTGGATTGAAAAAAGAGTAAGAGGAATTGCAATTCGTGATGAGTTGACTGATGAATGGGATAAAAGAGGAGTAAAAACAGAAAGGGAATATTCCATTCTTACTGCAGAGATTTCAAAAGCCACCTTTGGGATGACTCCAACTGAATACAAAAAATTCAAAGGATTAAAAAGCGAAAATCTTAGAGACCACATGAATGATTTAGAATTAATTTTTACAATGTTAGGTGAAAGGGTTTCTACTGAAATAACAAAAAATAAAGATGCACAAGGATATCCAGAAGTTGAAGAAGCTGCAAAAGAAGGGGGAGAAGTTGCTGGAAATGCAAGAAAAGATGCAGAAAAAAGAATAGGAAAACCAGTCATAAGCAATGAAAATTATCTTTCTGAACCAGAAGAGAAGAAGAAAATTATTGAAAAAAAATAAATATAGTTAATCAACAAAGTAAAGAGAACAAAGTTTATATAATTTACTAAGATATAGTCAACAAGCAAAGTAATCCAATTCTTAGAATGTTTATTGTCGACTAACAGTAAACCACAACATAACCTAAAGACTTTTGTAGTTTACTATAAACTTATTTTTTTCTAAAAATTAAATAATAAGTTTTCCTCGTTGCCAATCTTGAATAATCTTTCTAGAAGTTAGATCTAAATTAGGTTTTCCTTTTTTTATAATCCAGTTAAATCTTTTCGCAATTAAATGTAAAGTTTCTTCTGCATCTTCTACAGGGTTAACTTGATAAATATCTTGAATAATTTTCGGATTTTTTAAATAAGCTTTTTCTAAAATATCTAAGGCAATAAGATCGGGGTTTTTAACCTTAGAGTGATCTTTAACATTTGTTAAGGTTTGTTTTTCTTCATCTTTTTCTTTGTAAGAAAATACACCTGGAGTATCTATCAAATAAATATCTCTACTTATTCTTATTTTTTGCATGCCTCTTGTAAATCCAGGGGTTGAACTTGTTAGTGCAGCTTTTTTTTGTTTTAAAGTATTAATTAAAGAAGATTTTCCTGTATTAGGATACCCTAAAATTCCAACAAGTAAGGGTTTTTTTTCCTTTGCTAATTGTTTTAAAAGTAATCTTAATTTTGTTGTTCCTAAATTATCTTTTGCTGAAATAAAGATATAAGGATTAAAATTGATCTTTATGTCTGAAAATTTTTCTTTTAATAAATCCGCCTTATTTAAAATATAGATAAGTCTTTTGTCCTTTCTTTCGATTTTATACTCTATTTCTTTATTTCTTGTTTCTTCAGGAAATCTTGCATCTAAAACTTCTAAAAGTACATCTGCTTCATCTATGACACTATTGACAACTTTCCAAAAAGATCCCATGCCTTTCTTATTTAATAAAGAAATATAAGGTTTTGCTTTATAGTCAATCAACAGAGTACATCGACAAAAATTATTTTTATTTTTGTTGTTGACTAACCGTAAAACCTTAATAGATCAAAAGACTTAGGTGGTTTACCATTTAAAGGCGCCCTCGCCTCTTTTTTAAAAGTAAGGGTAATGGGTTATATAAAGATGTAGAGCAGAAGAATGATTATTTCTTTAAGAAGAGGTTCAAGCGATGATTTTTAGAGAAGAATAAACAAATATTCTTATCATAATCTAGAAGTTTTTACCTTGATTTTAAGAAAGGAATAATTAAGAAGTAAATCCTTAAAACGCATGAGAATCATTGGTGTTGACCAAACAGTAAAAAACACAAAGAAACGTACGAATTGTTATTCTAAAGTTTATTTACTCAACATTTAGTTTTGAATGGGGATATAATCCTTTTAAAAGAAATTATAAAATCAAAGAAAGCTCATGAATTCTTCTCTTGACATCTGTAAATCATGTTTAATTATCTTATTTAATAATCCTCGATCTATCTCTTCTCCACCATGATTTGGAATGACAGTTGTTCTTCCATCAGGATGTTCAAAGAACATATGACTCCCTTCTTGTCTTTTGAGTTCAAAACCTATTTTCTTAAGAATCTTAGTTACTTCTCTTGCATTCAAGAGAGGTACTTTGTTCATGTTTATGCCTCAAGTTCAATTTGTTGTAAACCTAAAAATTTAACTCCATTGTCAGAAGGTTTTTTACATTTCAAATATAACTGGATAGCTTCTTTCGTTCTTTTTAAAAGTTCATCCATACTTTTAGCTTGAGTATGACATCCAGAAAGTTCAACAACATTAGAAATAAGATAACCATCTTCTCCTTGTTCAATAACAACATTAAATTTCATATTGCTCTTAAAACGTCTAAGTTTATATAATTATCTTAAATATCGGGACACGACATAAATATCAGGAAGACAAATAGCAGCAAACTACAATGAATAAGAAGTACATAACTATTATAAACCTTAATTATGTAGCAAAGTAATGAAAATAGTTGTAACTGGCGGAGCAGGATTTATTGGAAGTTGTCTCGTTAAAGAATTAAATAAGAATGGAAGAAAAGATATTATCATTGTAGATAATTTAGGAACATCTGAAAGCTGGAAAAACTTAGTAAATCTTGAGTATAGTGATTTTATTTCTAAAAATGATTTTATTACTCAATTAGAAGAAAATAAGTTAAAAGACATAGAGCTTATCTTACATATAGGTGCGTGTTCTTCCACAACTGAAAAAGATGCAGCCTATTTAATGGAAAATAATTTTAGATATAGTAAAAGAATCTTTGACTTTTGTGCTAAAAACAACTGCAGATTAGTTTATGCAAGTAGTGCTGCTACCTATGGAGATGGCACTTTAGGATATGAGGACAATTTACTTCATGAATTAAAACCCTTAAACATGTATGGATATTCTAAAAAGATATTCGATCAATATGTTCTAACAACTAAAGACAAACCAGTACAATATGTTGGGTTAAAATTTTTTAATGTGTATGGTCCAAATGAATATCATAAGGGAGATATGGCTTCTGTAGTTTTCAAAGGATTTAATGAAATTACTGCTACAGGATTATTAAAATTATTTAAATCTTACAAAGAAGGAGTAAAAGACGGAGAACAAAAAAGAGATTTTATTTATATTAAAGATGTTGTAGCTGTTGTGTTATTCATGATGGACAATAAAAATGTAAATGGGATTTTTAATGTAGGTACAGGAAAAGCAAGAACATTTTACGATCTAGGAAAAGCTACTTTTGAAGCATTACATAAAAGAGGAATGATTGAATTTAAGGAAATGCCTGAAAGTTTAAAAGAGAAATACCAATACTATACAGAAGCAAATATGAAAAAATTAAGAAGTGTAGGATACACTAAAGAATTCTTTAGTCTTGAAGACGGAGTTAAAGACTATGTTATTAATTATTTATCTAAAAATCTAAAACATTATGATTAAATTATTTTTTCTCTTAAACTAACTGTAAAATATTTTCTAAAAATAAGAAAAGGAGAAGTTTAGAAAAGAATTCAAAAAATTGAGGAAAAAGATTATAAAGCTTAAATCCTTTTTAGAGAAGAGTCAATGAAAAAGTAAGATCATTTATTGTCGAAAAAATAGTAAATTAAAAATAGTTGTTTAGATGAATAAAATGGAATCAAATCTACCTGAAGCGGACAAAGCACTTGTTGTTTTTCAAGATAAACAAATAAGAAGGATTTGGTATAATGAGGAATGGTATTTTTCTGTTGTTGATGTTATAAAAGCTTTGACAGATTCTTCTAATCCTCGAAATTATTGGAATATGCTTAAGAGTAGGGAAGCAGTGCATGAAATTGAGTTGTCCACATTTTGTGTACAACTGAAATTACCTTCTGAAGATGGTAAATCTTATGCAACAGACTGTACTAATACTAAATCTTTATTTAGAATCATCCAGTCTATCCCTTCTCCTAAAGCAGAACCATTTAAACTTTGGTTGGCTCAAGTAGGGTATGAGAGAGTGCAAGAAATAGAAAATCCAGAGCTTGCTCAAAAACGGATGAAAGAGTTCTATAGAACAAAAGGGTATTCTGATGATTGGATTGAAAAAAGAGTAAGGGGAATTGCAATTCGTGATGAGTTGACTGATGAATGGGATAAAAGAGGAGTAAAAACAGAAAGAGAATACGCTATGCTCACAGCTGAAATTTCAAAAGCCACCTTTGGGATGACTCCTAGTGAATACAAAACATTCAAAGGATTAAAAAAAGAAAATCTTAGGGATCACATGAATGATTTAGAACTCATTTTTACAATGCTTGGTGAAAGGGTTTCTACAGAGATTACAAGAAAAGAAGATGCACAAGGATATCCAGAAGTTGAAGACGCTGCAAAAAGAGGAGGAAGAGTTGCAGGCAACGCCAAAAAAGAAACAGAAAAAGAGTTAGGTGAGCCAATAACTTCAAGCAAAAATTATCTTTCTGAACCTGAAGAGAAGAAGAAATTTATTGAGAAAAAGAAATAATGAGGGAAAAGTAAAAAATAAGTTTCTCTACATTGGTCTGGTTTATTATATTAAATTTATTCAAAGGAACTTTAACAAAAGAATTTTTTAGTCTTAAGCTTGTAAACAGTATGACTAAAGAAGCCCATTTGTAGTAAAAAAGAACTATAAACCTAATTTAAAAGTTAAGTTTAGTGAAGAAGGTTTTGAAGTGTACGATAAAATCGTACAACTGAGGTGGTGATGAATTGTCACCAACTGAAATGGATTATAGAAAAGAAGAAATAATTACAGCCATTTTACTTCCACCTCATCAATTCTCCAGTGAGGTTTAATATCTACTTTTTCAATTTCTTCTTTTGTTGTAAAAACATTACAATCAGCTTTATACTGTAATAATCCTGCTAGTGCGATTTGAACGCCATTATCTCCTGAGTATTTCAAAGGACAAGCAAATGCTTTTACATTTCTTTCTTTGCACATTAAAGTAAGCATTTGAACAAAGCGTTGATTTGCAGCAACTCCACCAATAAGTAAGGCTTCTTTTTTTCCTGTATGTGCTAAAGCTCTTTCTGTAACTTCTAAAAGCATTGCAAATCCAGTTTCTTGTAAACTATAACAAAGATCTTCTATTAAAACTCCTTTTTTATATAATTGAACACAATGCGTAACTATTCCAGAAAATTCAACATCCATTCCCTTTACTACATAAGGTAGTTCTACATAGTTACCTTTTTTTGCTAACTGTTCTATTTTTGGACCTGCAGGAAATCCTATGCCTACTGCTCTTCCAAATTTGTCTAAAGCGTTTCCTAGTCCAACTGATAACGCTTCTCCAAAAATTCTATATTTTTTTCCTTCATAGGCAATAATTTGAGTATTTGCTCCAGAAACAAAAACAAAAACAGGATCTTTTGCCTTTGTAAAAAATTTACCTTCTTCCAAGTGACCAACTAAATGATTGACACAGACTAAAGGTTTTTGATACTTTAATGCTAATTCTTTTGCAAAATCTTTTCCTACAGCTAAAGATAAAGGTAAACCTGGACCTTGAGAAAAAGAAATAACACCGATATCTTCTATGTTTAATTGAGCTTCTTCCAATGCTTTTTTTAAAAGTTCTCCTTTTATTTGTTTGTGATGCTCTGCTGCTTCAAAAGGAATAATTCCTCCTTTTTCTTTTGTATACATCCTGCGTTGATCTGCTAAGATTTTACCTTTATTATTAATAATTCCTATGCCAAAAGTATGGGCTGTTGATTCTATTCCTAAGATGATCATGAAATTTTAAGTTGCTTCTTCTTTAATTAATTTTTGTTGCATCTATCTAAAAAGTGCACCTATCCTTGGATTTCTTGCATCAACACTTGGACTTTTTTCTTTAGAGAACTTTGCAAAATT
>Ga0209515_10001942_pt1 | contig 32937 bp, 26 predicted proteins | sample Subgroupgradi54m_FD_187454 | JGI IMG/M metagenome (GOLD analysis project Ga0209515, IMG submission 187454) | Subsurface groundwater microbial communities from S. Glens Falls, New York, USA - GMW60B uncontaminated upgradient, 5.4 m (SPAdes)... ... | reverse complement strand
ACGGTAACTTCGTGAATCTCGGTAACTTCGACTCGGACGGCGCGAACGTGAATAGGTGGAATCCCGACAATCGGAATGATTGGCTGGGGGCCGTTCTCTCCCGCTAGTGCGGACATTTGACCCTTTGTACTTTAATACTTTGACCCTTTGCGTTTTGTACTTCTTAGATTTCGATAATTTTTTTGAACTGATATGTACCCAAAGCGTTGGATCGGTAACGTAATGCGAATTTTGAAAAAACGTTACACGGAAAAAGCGTATTCAGAAAAAGAAACGCCGTGGCGGTCGCTTGTGTTTACGCTTCTTTCGGCGCGCACGCGTGATGAGCAAACTGAAGTAGCCTATCGTAAACTATGTGCGGCATACGATACGCCCCAAAAAATTGCCCGTCTTGTGCCTCGTGATATCGAACCTCACTTGAACACGATCGGCATGTATCATACCAAAGCAAAACATCTCGTCGGGCTCGCGCGGATTCTTGTGGCGCGGTATAATGGGAAAGTGCCTGAAGATTTTGACGCGCTTGTAGCGCTCCCCGGTGTGGGACGCAAAACCGCAAACTGTGTGATGACATACGCTTTCGGCAAACCGGCCATTTGTGCTGATACGCATGTGCAAAGAGTGACGAATCGTTTGGGATGGGTTGCCGCAAAAACTCCGGAAAAAACCGAACACGCACTCGTGGCCGTGGTGCCCAAAAAATGGTGGCCCGACCTCAATCGCGTCATGGTCCAATTCGGCCGCACCATCTGCCGCGCACCAAAACCAAAATGCGGGGAATGTCCGGTGCGGCAGTGGTGTCAGTATCCTCACAAAAATTTTAATCAAGACATTACTTGATGGGAACCGAACAACGAATCCTCCCGAACCCTTACCTCGCTAGGAGCGAGCGAAGTCACAAAGCGTAGCTTTGGGACTTCCGAGCGACTTGTCCCTCGAAGTCGGAGCGCAGAGGGGCGACGCGAGGCAAGGAGCGAAGCGAACTTATGTTGTCTACATAACCCCCTCAAGTCTTACGTCTCCCCCTTGCCCCAAGGGGGAGAGAGGTCGGTCTGATCTGCCCCCTCTTAAGGTAAGAGGGGGACGAGGGGGAGTTATGTTGTGTCGTACGAACTCTTCCCCTCTTAAGGTAAGAGGGGCGAGGGGAGTTACCTCGCTAGGAGCGAGCGAAATCACAAAGCGTAGCTTTGGGATTTCCGAGCGACTTGTCTCTCGAAGTCGGAGCGCAGAGGGGCGACGCGAGGCAACGAGCGCTTGTTTTCACCTCCGCGCGAAGTTACCGGAGGTTGAGCCTCCGTATATACCGACGACGAACATTCGTTGTTCGTTAGGTTCGTTCAGGTTCGCTGTTCGGTTCCCATCAGGTAATTTCGTTGTTCGTAAGGTTCGTTCAGGTTCGCTGTTCGGTTCCAATCGGTAAATCATGGACATCATTTTATTTCGTTTCATCAATAATCTCGCCGAACGATGGACGCTTCTTGATAGCGTAGGGATTTTTTTTGCAACCGCGCTCATTTTCGTAATGGTTCTTGGCCTTCTCGCGCTTTTTGCATTCCGCGCACGGCTTCGTGAGGAGCGTCATGAGTTTGCGACCGTGATGATTGCTTTTCTGGCGAGCGTGTGCGCCTATGCGGTGAATTTTTTGATCAGCCTCGTGTACTTTCGTGCGCGGCCGTTTGTTGATGTACCGATGACTCATCTTTTAATTATCAAAGACGCCACGGAAAAATCATTTCCCTCCGATCATGCGGCGCTCGCGTTTGCTATTGCCATGGCCGTATTTTTGGCGCACCGACGGTGGGGGATTGTGTTTCTCATTGCCGCGATGTTTGTCGCGTTCGGCCGTATTTTTGTTGGCGTGCATTATCCGTCAGATGTACTGGTTGGCGCTATCATCGGATCAGCCGTGGCATGCATCGTTTCAAAATACGGCCGCACAACCTTTGAGCATATTTTGAACGTATGAAACAGGTAATCGGCGGTATTTTATTTTGCGTTGGCATACTTTCGCTCATGCTGGGGGCGATGGCAACCGGTTTTGCCGCGAATGAAATTTATTTTTTGCGGCCAACAAAAGATGCCGCTTCGGTTTCGTTTATGGTGAAAGAAGGGGAGCGGGCGAGCGCAGTTATTGACGAACTCGTAAAACTTCATTTGATTTCAAGTCCGCTTCTTTTCAAATTGTATGTTCGCGCGCGTCATCTTGAGGGATCAATTCAGATCGGCACTTTCAGTGTCATGCGCGGTACGAGCATGAGCCGTCTTCTAAAAATCCTTACTCATGACGGCGACAACGAAATAACGATCACGATTCCCGAAGGATGGACTGCTGAAGAGATTGGCACCTATCTTGAAACGCAGGGTTTTTCAAAAAAAGAGGTGTTATCAAATACGGGTCTTTGGGGTGTGGTGTCGCTCGAAGGCTTTCTATTTCCGGACACCTATCGCGTGTGGGCTCATGGCGGAACACATGAGGTGATCGACAAGATGACGAAGAGATTTCTCGAACAAACGAATCCCTATTTTGAGATTTCAAAAAAATATCAAGTGTTTTATCAAAAATTAATCATGGCCTCCATCGTGGAGCGCGAAGTGGCGGGGACGGAAGATCGAAAAAAAGTGGCGGATATTTTTTGGCGGCGTCTCGCGATCGGCATGCCGCTTCAGGCAGATTCGACGGTCAATTATGTGACGCATAAAAAAACGCCGTCAATTTCATCACAAGATCGTGCCACTGATTCACCCTATAATACCTATCGGATAAAAGGTTTGCCGCCCACGCCCATTTCAAACCCCGGCCTCGATGCCATCCGCGCCGCGCTCGAACCGACAAAAAATAATTATTGGTATTTTTTGACCGACCCCAAAGGAAATGTGCATTACGCCATAACGCTTGATGAGCACAATAAAAATAAAGCACGCTACTTAAAGTAAAAGGATCGAATCATGAATTAAGAATTAGGAATTATGGCAGCATGAATACTGATCGTGCGCGACAAGAAAATGCTCCCTACCAGAATTATCTCACTAAAACAAGTGAGGAAGTTTTGCGTTTATTCGGGGTAACGGCGGCAGGATTGTCGGATGAGGATGTGCGGGCAGCGCGGTCGCATTATGGTGAAAATACCATTCCGCGCCACCGGGCGTCGTGGATTGCGGTTTTAGCGCGCCAGTACACTAATCCGTTCATTGCGCTTTTAGTAGTCGCCGCACTTATTGCGGTTTTTTTGCGTGAGACGACTGACGCGCTCATGATTGTCGTTATTCTTTTTGTAAACGGATTTTTGGGATTTTTTGAAGAGTTTCGCGCCGAACGTGCACTCGAGGCGCTTGAGGTGTATCTCGTGCCGCGTGTTCGTGTGCGACGCAACGGGGTGGTCAAAAGTATTTCAATTACCGAACTCGTGCCCGGAGACATCGTGCCGCTTGAGATCGGGGACCATGTGCCGGCTGATATTCGTTTGACGAGCGTGGTCGGTTTAACGGTGAACGAATCGGTGCTCACCGGTGAATCGGTGGATGTTCCCAAAGATACGGTGCCGATGACCGCTATGACTGACGAGCTCTCATCGGTCACAAACATTGTTTTTTCAGGAACGAGTGTGAAGAGCGGGCGCGGCGAAGGCGTGGTGGTGGCGACCGGTGCGCGCATGGTGCTGGGGAGTATTGCGCACCGTCTTCATCAAATTGAACGCACAAGCGGCTTTGAAGAAAATTTGCGCCGCTTCTCATCAATGATGATGAAAATAGTGATCGTGACGATTGTTTTTCTTTTTGCATTGAATTGGTTTTTGAAAAGAAATGGCGTTGATATACCGGAACTTTTGCTTTTTGTTCTTACGCTCGCCATTTCCGTGGTGCCCGAGGCGTTGCCGGTTGTGACGACGGTGGCAATGGCAAGCGGTGCGGCACGACTTGCGAAGCGCGGGGTCGTGGTACGTCGTCTTTCGGCACTTGATGATCTGGGCACTATTGATGTTTTGTGTACCGATAAAACAGGAACTATCACGGAAAACAAAATGCGCGTCACGCAAATCGTGGCGGCCGATGAAAAAAAGTTTTTGGACGCGGCACTTGCTGAAGTTTTGTGGCAAAAAGAACGCACGCCGGGCGGCGTTCAAGGGTTGGGATCATTTGACCGCGCCCTCTGGGACACCCTCGAGGTTGCACCTCCGGAGGTGCAACCTCGAGGTGCAACCTCAAGGACGCAGGTTGTGTGGGATTTTCCCTTTGATCCCACACGACGTCTTTCGGCTGTGGTGAGTGAGAATGCGCACGGTGCACGACTACTCATTGTTCGCGGCGCACCGGAAGAAATTATTCGGTATGCGGTCGGGGATGCCGCTCACCACGAACAGATGTTGTCTGATGTGCGGACGCATGGTACGAAGGGAGTGCGTACGCTCGCGGTGGGAACACGAATTCTTTTGCACGGTGAAACGCTGAGTGTTGAAATCATAAAAAATCTTGCGTTTGAAGGGTATGTATGTTTTGAAGATCCATTGAAACCGACGACCAAAGAAGCGCTTGCAACGGCGCGTGCACTGCATGTTGATGTGCGCATTATTACCGGCGACAGTGCTGAAGTTGCGTTTTCCGTTGGCCGCGCCGTGGGTCTTGTGACGAACGAAGATGAGGTGGTAACCGGCGCGCGTTTGCAGGAATTGAGTGAGAATGATCGCGTGGCAACGATCGAACGCAGTAAGATTTTTGCGCGCATTTCTCCCGAAGAAAAATATCAAATTATAAAAACGCTTCAAAAAAACCATGCGGTGGGATTTTTGGGCGAAGGCGTTAATGATGCACCGGCGCTTGAACTCGCGAATGTGGCTCTTGTGGTAAACAACGCGGCGCCGGTTGCACGCGGCGCGGCCGACATCGTTTTGGAACAGAGCGATTTACGGGTCATAGTGAGCGCCATTGAAGAGGGGAGAAAGATATTTGAAAACATCGGTAAATATTTAAAGTATACGCTCATCGGCAATTTTGGTAATTTTTACAGCATGGCCGGTATTACTCTTCTTTTGCCGTTTGTGCCGCTTTTGCCGACTCAAATGTTGCTCACGAACGTACTCACCGATCTGCCGCTCATTGCGATATCGCTTGATCGCGTGGCGCGTGATGACGTGCGTTTTCCGCGTCCGTTTGTGGTGCGTACACTTATCGGCAATGCGCTCTTTTTGGGGCTCGTGAGTTCTGCATTTGATTTTCTGTTTTTCGGTTTTTTCCGTCATGAAAATCCGGCAACCTTTCGCACGCTGTGGTTTGTCTTTTCCATTTTGACCGAACTCGCGCTCATTTTTTCTATCCGGAGTCGCGGTTTTTTTCTACGCGGACCGAAGCCTGTTTTCCCCCTCGTGGCGCTTGGGGTAGCGGCAGGAATGACAGCACTTCTTCTTCCTGTTATTCCCGCCACGCGCACGCTGTTTCACTTTGTCTCTTTGAACGGTTCGTATGGGGCGTTCATAGCACTTCTCGTGGTCGGCTACTTCATCACTACTGAAAGCGCAAAACTGGTGTTCAATCGCTGGCAACACTAATTCCCGAGGTGTCACCTCGGGGTTGGAGAGACTTGACACTATGGCCGTGTCCATGGTAAAAGACTTTGACGGATCTTTTAAAGAAAGAGAGGTTCACCGTGGGTAAACACCTGACGGAACTCGAAGAACGACAATTCAAGTTTTTGATGCGTGAGTTTGAACGGCGTGTCGAGGGCGGGGAACTTGGTCTTGAGCTCGCCCTCATGCAACTTGAAGAAATCATCGGCGTTTCGCGACAGGATTATTTGAAGCATGAAGGTGTTGTTGGTGAGCGCGCGCAGGCAAGTTGTCGTTGGTTTGAACTCTGGTATCAAACGCTTGGGTTTGATGTGGTGGTGCCGGTGCCCCATATTAAGGACGAAGAGTTTATCCGTCGTCACAAGATGCATCAAGCGCTCTTCTATCGTCCACCCACCACGCAGGTTTCTTTCAAGGCGTTCATGATCGCGGTGGGTCGAAGTCAAGATTGGGCAAACAAGAATTATGGCGGCGATGACGTTCTTTGGGAGCCGACAGAATTGGGGTATTGGTTTTGGGCGGACGTTGCACCCAATGTACCGCATCGAGGCGACTCATGGATTAATTTGACATTTCAATTCAAGCTTTTATCGCTTGAAGAGTATGTCATTGTGTGGTGGGCACAAAAAAGTTGCGGGAAGGGAGATCTTGACAAGCGGACAGCATGTTGGCTTCGGACGCGTAGGGGTAAAGAGATTTTGCTTGCATCGAGCACTGAAGTGCAATCTTATAGTCGTGTGTTACTTATCACACCGTCTATCGCCCACGCCGGTGCGCGCACCATGGAAGTCGTCTCTCCCAAGCCCTGAAATCGGGGCTTGGTTTTTTTTAACAAAAAATCTCCCTGAAGGAGTTGATCTACGAAGCCATGCTCCGTAGGCTGTGGATAAAAACTACGAGTAGTTAAATCCAACGTTTTGATTTGAAATACGCGAGCATGAAGCATGTCGCGGCGGCCATGAGGCCGATGATGATCCAAAAGTCAGATGGCTGTCCCACGATCGGCGCGTGTACTGTGTTCATGCCAAAGATGCCCGCCATCAGAGTGAGAGGAAATACGATGACGGAAAAAATAGTGAGCGTGCGGACGATGTCGTTCGTGCGAAAAGTCAAAAGTGATATGTGCGTATCTTCGATGGCTTCGAGCGCTTCAGAGCTTGTTTCCAGTTCATCCCAGATTTCTTTGGTGTGTTCAACAAGATGCTCAAAGTATTCGGCAAGGTGTTCCGTCTTGAAAAATCGGGGAGCTGTCGCAACCAGTTTGCGAATCACATTTTTTTGCGGTTGCATGCTTTTTTTGAAATTGACGATATTGGTTTTCAGTCTGAAAATTTCGTGAATCGCTTTTCGATCGTGCACCTCGGTCATGCGTTCTTCAATGGCATCAAGATCATGGGCAATGTGGAGCAACATAGGAAAACAATCGTCGAGCATGGCATCAAGGACAAGGTGCAAAACGGACGCCGTACCCGCCGCAAGCGTTTTTTGTCGCAGGCGTTTATCTTTTTGCAATTCTTGAAATATTTTTTCGAGTGAACCGGCCGCCTCTTCGTGTACGGTCACAATCGTATTTTTGGTAATGAAAAAATCAACCTCAACGGGGCGAATGTGCCGTGTGGTTCGATCAAAGACGGGGAAAAGGAGGATCATGAAGACGTAGTCCGGTCGCTCTATAAGCTTGGGGCGCTGGAGCGGGGGAGGGCAGTCTTCGAGATCAGGATCGAGAAAATTGAATCGTTTTTTTAAAAAGGCGAGTTCCTCCTTTTTGCGAGTTGCCGTGACATTGATCCATTTTGTTCGTAAGCCGGTAAGTTCGGCAATGGCCGGTTGTGCCATACAACCTACAGTATACCAGTTCCTGTGTATATCGGTGCATCGAAGGGTGTGGATAATTGTGGTATACTACTCCTAGTTACTAGCCATCGTATTTATGATTGAAGAATTACCCAAAAGAGTGGAAGTGGCGCCGGGGCCGAAACCGGTAGCGCCTGAACGGGCGCCGGATATCGTGCCGGAGCGTGGACGTGAGTCTTCTGGAGAAACGCCGGAAGAAACACCGATTTCAGAATCAATGCCCCCTGTGGTGCCACCGACCACTCCCGTTGCCGCACCCGTCGCATCCCCCAAAGATCCGGTACTCGTGGTTATCGAACAGATTCTTTCCGATGGTCTTGGTGATCTCTATCATGAGATGTCGCCTGCCGCGCAGGAGAAATTTAAAGTAAAAGGAGAGGAGACCGCCTCGAAAATACAACAAATGATTGCAAGCGCGCGGGTGCAAGCGCGCTTAATTTTGAAATTGATTCGCGATTGGTTGCGCGTGATTCCCGGCGTCAATCGTTTTTTTCTTGAACAGGAGTCGAAAATAAAGACCGACAAGATTTTAGCCTACACCGAAAAAAACAAAAAAAACTGATTGGAACCGAACAGCGAACCTGAACGAACCTTACGAACAACGAATGTTCGTTGTTCGGTTCCCATTGAGAATTATTAGTTAATTTAATTTGAGGTGTCCATGTTTGAATTCACTATCACTCTTCCTGACGCAACGGCTACTTCGTCATCCGGAGATTTTTTAACGACTCTTCTGGCAACGATTTTGGCGATTTTATTTTTGGGGATTGTGGTTATTTTTTTAGTACGCGCTTTTTTTCATCGTGAACGGCGCGTGCGTCGCAACGCATTTCATACGGTTGTGCTTCTCGTGACCCTTCCCAAAGAATCCGCAGAAGTTGAAAAGGGCGGTAAATCGGAAGAGCGACTTGATCGCATTCAAGAGGGGATCGGTGTTGCGGAAACACTGCTTTCATCCATCGCCGGTCAAAAAGCGGAACGGGGGATTAAAGCATGGTTTTTCGGTCGCAGTGATCAGATGGCTTTTGAAATTGTGGCACAAAACGGCCAGATTTCTTTTTATGTCGCCGTGACGCGCAAAATGCAGGAGTTTATTGAACAGCAGATTCACGCGCAATATTCTGATGCGTACATAGAAGAAGTGGAGGACTACAACATTTTTCCGGCGCATGGTGTGATGGTGGGAACGATGCTCGTATCAAAACGCGCGATGGCGTTTCCTTTGAAAACATATCGCAAGCTCGAGGCCGACCCGCTCAATTCGCTCACCAACACGATGAGTAAAATTCCGGAAGGTGAGGGCGCGGCGATTCAATATGTGATCCGTTCGGCGCGTTCTGATTGGCGCAAACGTGGGGTGAAAATCGCTTCGCTCATGCAACAGGGAAAAAAGTTGGATGAGGCGACGCGGCTCGCCGGTGGGCTCGGTGCTTTTATGAACAAAGTCATGCCCAAGGGTGGCGGCAAAAAGAAGGACGGTGGCGCACCCAAAGAAGCGCATCGCTTGACCCCGCTTGAAGATGAGATGGTGAAATCAATCGAAGAAAAAGCGGCAAAGCTGGGGCTTGATGTCAACATTCGTATTGTGGTTGGTGCGAAAACCAAAGAGCGCGCGCAAGCAACACTCGCGAGCATGGTGAGTTCGTTTTCACAATACTACGCGCCGCAGTACGGCAATATCTTGAAAAAAAATGCGCCGAACACGAAAAAGTTGGTGCATGATTTTATTTTTCGCAATTTTGACGATCGTCGCCGTGTGGTGCTGAACACCGAAGAGTTTGCGAGCCTGTTTCATTTTCCGCTTTCATATACCGAGACGCCGAATATCCGATGGCTTTTGGCGCGCAAAGCGCCGCCGCCTACGAATTTGCCCACGGAAGGGTTGGTGTTGGGACATGTGGCGTATCGCGGCATTGATGCCGTGGTGCGCATCAAGCGCGGTGATCGTCGCCGTCATGCCTACATCATCGGTCGTTCCGGTTCCGGTAAAACGGTGCTCATGCAAAACATGGTGGTGCAAGATATTTTGAACGGTGATGGCGTGGGCGTGGTTGATCCACACGGCGAATTTGTCGAGTATGTGCTCGAGCATATCCCAAAAGAGCGCGCCGATGATGTGATTGTGTTTGATCCTTCCGATTATGAGCGCCCCATGGGACTCAACATGCTTGAATATGAAAATGAGGATCAAAAAGACATGGCAGTACAAGAAATGATTGATATTTTTTATAAACTGTTTCCGCCCGAGATGATTGGTCCGCAGTTTGAGCACCACATGCGCAATGTGATGCTGACGCTTATGTCGGATAAAGAAGTGAATGGCACGATTGCAGAGATTCCGCGCATGTTTTCTGATGTGGACTTTCAAAAAAAGTGGGTTGCGAAAGTTACGGATCCGGTGGTGCGTTCTTACTGGGAAAAAGAGGTTGCGAAGACGAGTGATTTTCATAAATCTGAAATGCTTGGTTACCTTATTTCAAAGGTGGGGCGCTTTGTTGAAAACGCGGCGATGCGGAATATCATAGGACAGCAAAAGTCGGGCTTTAACATCAGAAAAGCGATGGATGAAAAAAAGATTTTGCTGGTCAATTTGTCAAAGGGCAAAACCGGCGAGGTGAACTCAAAATTACTCGGTTTGATCATTGTGTCGCAGTTGCAGATGGCCGCACTCTCGCGCGCTAACATGGCGGAAAAAGATCGTAGTGATTTTTATCTTTACATTGATGAGTTTCAAAATTTTATTACACCGGCGATTTCAACCATTTTGTCCGAGGCGCGCAAATATCATTTGAATCTCACGATGGCTCATCAATACATGGCGCAACTCGTTGATAAACAGGATACGTCGGTGCGCGACGCCATTTTGGGTAACGCCGGCACTATGTGTGTATATCGCATCGGTGTTGAAGATGCCGAGGTGCTTGAAAAAGAATTCACGCCGACCTTTAATGCGTATGATTTGGTGAACGCGGAACAGCACAGTGCGTATGTGAAACTGTTGATTGACAACACCGCGTCAAAACCGTTCAGTATGAAAGTGTATGCGCCGACCAAAGGTGACCGCGAGCTTGCCGATGCCATGAAACAATTATCACGTTTAAAGTACGCGCGCCCGCGCGAAATTATCGAAGCCGAAATTTTGGAACGTTCGCAATTGGGCGTGACAAGCGCCGCACCACCGAAGATAGTGGAACGAACCCTTTGAGAAGCCATAAGCTGTAAGCTGTAAGCTATATGTCCAGTCTCGTGATTCTCGATCTTGCGGTCACCTCTCTTTTTTTCTTGACGGTCGTGGCCGCTCTTTTGATTTACGGATCGGTTTTTTGGAGTTTGTTTCGCGATGCGCCGTTTGTGCCGTCGCCGCGGAAAATTGCCGATGCCATGATGGAGTTTGCGGAGGTCAAAGCCGGTGAAAAGGTGACAGATCTCGGAAGCGGTTTTGGCACGCTTTTGTTTGCCGCGGTGCGTCGTGGTGCCGAAGCGGAAGGGTATGAATTATCGCGTACACTTGGTGTCATGACGTATATTTATAAGCGCTTTTTTTATCCACATGCCAAATTGCGCGTATATCGAAAAGATCTGTACGGGGCCGATTTACGCAACACAAATGTCGTGAGTTGTTACCTGTTTTCAAAAGTCATGGAGCGTCTGAAGGATAAGTTTGAGGCGGAATTGGCGACCGGAAGTCGCATTGTCTCGGCAAGTTTTCCGATCCCTGGTTGGAAGCCGATAAAAACGATCCACGCCGTTGACCGCCCGCTTTTTCTTTATGAAATCGGAAAAACGTGATATACTATTTTTATCCACACCCTTAAAAATATTGTATGAGATTGGAACCGAACAACGAATCTGAACGAATCTAACGAACAACGAACAGTTCGCTCCCCGCAAGGTTCGGGAAGGTTCGCTGTTCGGTTCCCATCAATCTATGGAATTATTAGATCCTTATTTGTCGCCCATCGGTAGTGATGACGATGATGATGAAATTGAGATGGACGCCGATTTGTTTCAATCGTTTCCGGGTGGTATGCCGCTCCATGACCGGTTGGATGGCGGCGGACTTCTTGGGGCACCGGCAAAAATCACGATTGCGCGACGCATGATGAGTGAGATGCGCGAAAAGCTGGATACGCTTGAAAAGATTTTGACCCAGACGAATGAACTGGGTGCGCAGGATGTTGAGCGGCTCATGTTATCAAACGCCAAACACGAGGACGCCAGTTTTGTCATTGAAGGTGTTTTTGACGGCGAACACATGATGGGCGCGGATGGCAAACAATATCTTGTGCCACCGAATTATGCCTCAAAATCAAAATTGGTTGAGGGGGATATTTTGAAATTGTCGGTGAATCCCGCCGGAACGTTTGTTTACAAACAAATTGGGCCGATTGAACGCCAGCGCATCGTGGGCACTTTGGCAAAAGATGAAGTGACCGGCGATTATGTCGTGATTTCGGAATCAAAAAAATGGAGCGTTCTGCGCGCCTCGGTGACTTTTTTTCACGCCGAACCCGGCAATCAACTCGTAATCTTGGTTCCCAAAAATGCGCCGAGCCATTGGGCGGCCGTTGAAAATGTCATTCGCACCGTTGATATCCCCACCGTTGCGGTAGAGCAAAAAAAAGTCCGCGCGAAACGAAGCTAATTACAAGCCTGTCCGCGCACATGCGTGCGAGATTCTTCGTTGCACTCAGAATGACAGGTTTGGTCTTGTCGTCCTGAACGATAGTGAAGGATCTCTCGCGCATGCGAGCCGAATATAGTCGTTAGAAGACTCAATCTGCCGATTGTCCCCATGGACAGTCGGCTTTTGCTTTTTTGGTGGTGTCTGGTAGAATGGTGGTAATTCGTTACGAAACTACGAATTGTTGTCTACATAACCCCCTCAAATCTTACGTCTCCCCCTTGCCCCAAGGGGGAGAAACCGCTCCTCATTCGTAATTCGTACTATTCGTTCACATTCGCTATTAGGTTCCTATTATGGAAACATTGTATAGAAAATACCGCCCCCAAAAGTTTGCCGAACTTGTGGGGCAAAATCATATTCGTGCCGTGCTTGAGGGGGAATTGATTCGCGGACGCATTGCGCACGCCTATCTTTTTGCCGGGCCGCGTGGCGTGGGAAAAACCACGGTGGCGCGTATCATGGCCAAAACGGTGAATTGCGTCAAACGCACGAAGACGGAAAGCGAACCATGCGGTACCTGTGAGGCGTGCGTTGATATCGGAAGCGGCCGTGCGATGGATGTGATTGAGATTGATGCGGCGAGCAACACCGGCGTTGACCATGTGCGCGAACACATTATCGCAAACGCGCAATTTGCGCCCAGTCGCTGGGCATACAAAGTGTTCATCATTGATGAAGCGCACATGCTTTCGACTGCGTCATGGAATGCGCTTCTCAAAACCCTTGAAGAGCCGCCGGCGCACGCAATTTTTATTTTGGCAACCACGGAACTTCACAAAGTGCCGGACACGATCATCTCGCGTTGTCAGCGTTTTGATTTTAAGAAAATGACGAACGAAGAAATCGTGCACGCACTCCGTGAAGTCGTTGTGCGTGAAAAGGTGCGTGTCGCTCCGGCAGTATTCGATTCAATCGCGCGCGCGGCGCAAGGAGGGCTCCGCGATGCGCTTTCACTTTTGGGACAGGTGCTCGTGCTTGATGCAAAAGAAATCACACTTGAACAAGCCTCACTCGTGCTTCCGGAATCTCATCGTGCGCTCGTGCTTGAACTGGTTGGTTTGATTGCCGCGCGTAACGCCGCAGCCTCGGTTCGTGCTATCGGTCGCTTGGTTGACGAGGGAGTGGAACTCGAATCTTTTACCAAAGAAACCATTGAAATACTGCGCGAGATGCTCCTGCAAAAACTTGCCGAGGGTGATTCTATGATTCCATCCGATACAACCGCAGTACACCGAGATGCCTTGGCACGACTTCGCCCGACCGAAGTTGCGGCTATGACCCAACGAATGCATGAAGCCCGCCGCGGCCTCGACCGCGCCGACATCGTGCAACTCCCGCTCGAACTCGCGGCCGTTGAACTGTGTTTTTTACGAGAAATCGAAAAGTCACCCGTCCGCACATAAAAAAAGCGCGACCTGTTTTCCTCACATCTAGGTCGCATTCCTTGAGAAATCCTGTGAGTGAACTTTCACGAGAGATTGAAGGAAGGCTGGTCAGGCGCCACCACCTTAAAGAGAAAAATTTGAGGGGAGACGCGGAGGATTCGTGCAAAATTTTTGTTGTTTTACTTGAACAAAATATTTTGTGCGAATCCGGAGCGGCAGGACCCCGAAAATACCTTTCGTAAACCATGTGGCGCACGGACAGTCTTCTTAGACCTATCTCTCGTGAACCGTGAGCGAGCACCTTGTTGCCTACAACATAAAGTGGTAAACTCTAAACCGCCATTGAAGGCGGTTTTTGAAATACTGTTCACTGATGGGGGGTCGTCCAATGGCAAGACGGCGGACTCTGAATCCGCCTATCTTGGTTCGAATCCAAGCCCCCCAGCCATAAAACCATCACTTGAAAAAGGGATGGTTTTATGTTAAAAGCGGATTCTAATTTTTTCGTATATACGAAAAAATTAGAATCAGCGACACTTATCAAAAATGGTACACCTGTACCATTTTTGATAAGTTGGATTCAAGCTTCTAACGCAACGGTTAGTTCGTGTATCAGAGGAACCCACCCTCACCCTACCCTCCCTCACTATCGTTCGGGCCCCGGGTTTTCCTGCCTTCGGCATCGGAAAACCCGCTCTCGCGAGTGTCGGCGAATGAGGGCGGGTATCCCGATGTCGAACCGCGTGAGACAGGGATACCCTAGAGGATCTGCACAACCGAGGTGAGGGTGACAATGTTGCGTTAGATTCTGGAATCAAACTTATTTTTTTGATTCGTTTTTTAACACGGGGTGGTCAGAGAAAAAAGCAGTCCGTGAGAGGACTGCAGTGGATCTAGAGGCCGAGTTGGGTTTGGTAGTGGCGAGCGAGTGTCGAGAGGGTGCTCGCGAGGTGGCCTTGTGCTTCGGCGGCACTGACGATTTCAAGAAGTGTCGGTGGGAAGAGTGTGGTTACCTGAAGCGCTTCGCCAAAACCTTTTCCTTCGAGGGCGATCAGTTTGCGCGCGCCGCGGATTGCTGATCGATATTCCGTGGGCATCACGGATGCGGTAATGTCGAGAGCATTGAGGAGCGGCACGTTGTTTTTCAGCGTCATGCCGAGCGTTTTTGAGAAGAGGAACGCCGCTTTTGTGGAGACCAAAACCTTTTCAGTTTTTTCGTTCAACTTTTTTTCGCATTCAAGAAAATCAGCAAGATCGGTAAGCGCGGTGTCCAGAGTACCGCCGATTTGGCCGGCGCGAATCATGGCGCGGAAAAGATTATCAAAGTATTGAGGAAACTCGTCAAGCGTGTCAGCAAGTGTTGCGCCGTCGCTCACGCGATTTTTGACCGCGTTCACGAGACCTGAGAATGAGAAGCCGAGCATATCATTTTTTTCGAGCGCCGTGAGACTGTTTACGAGCGACGCGCCGGCACTAGTAAGCAGTCCGAAGAGTTGTGTGAAAAGAAGCAGTTCGGCCGTCGGTTCAAGGTGACGCACCGGATGTGTCAGCACGCCCGTCACTGTGGCGCACGCTTCTTTGTACGCATCAAAGAAATCGTCAATCGTGGCGTCGGGTATCCCGTTCCCACTGGCATTAATAAGCGCGTGCAGATTCATTGCATCTATTTTAGGATGACGGATCACCCGCGGTGCGCCGGATTGCAACAGCTCTGCGGTCATAGTGTCATCATCTGTTATGATGTCGTTACAGAGCGCGATACACTCATTGCAAATGAAGACTTTTGGACCTGAAATTAGTTTTGCCACCTCTGATCGCTTTTTGCCGCAAAAAGAACATTCATTTTCTGGTTCATTCATGTGATGGATACCTCCTTTGGTAAAACAACCTTAGCAGGAGCCTCATTGAGTGTCAATAGGGGATGAGGAGAGCGCTTCCAAAATTAATTTCCCCTCCCTCGATGGGCACGAACGACGAGGGAATGAACTGCTTCATTCGCCGACACTCGTGAGTGCGGGTTTTCCGATGCCGGAGGCAGGAAAACCCGGGGCCCGAACGATAGTGAGGGGGGCGAGGGGGAGGGTGGCCAGCACCCTCACCTAAACTTTACGTCCTCTCCCCTGCGAGGGAGAGGAAAAATCAAAACACCTCGGAGATTTTTCCGAGGTGTTTTTGTATACACAGAAGCAAGTTCCCTGCATAACTCCCCCTGCCCCCTCTTACCCTAAGAGGGGGGAGGAGATCAAATTACGGTGGTGTCAATTCAAGCCCATCTACGCCGAATCGAGGGCCGGTGCTTGACGCAAGCGCTCCCATTTCAGAACCGTTTGGATGTGCCGTGATGTCGTAGACCGGAAGCGTGAAGCTTGCGAGGTAACCCATGCCGCTCATGACTTCGGGGGTCGTAAACCGGCGACGCATGCCGTTTTGCACATAATAGGTGCCGGTGTCGTCGCTTATGATGGAACCCGTTGGATATGCTTTGTCAGTGATTGGCGCACCAATGTAGTAATCAACAAAGCGCGACACATCAACATCAATCACGCGATGCGCCCATTGTGATCCATAAAGTGCCTGCGCAACCGCTTCACTGGAGACCCAGCGAATGATGCCGCCCGGTTCCACCGCATACACTTTGGGATCAGACTGAATCTTAATGAGCCATGTGCCGGAACGCACACGCATGTTTTTGCCGAGTGTAATTGCGGCAAGTTGCGAAGCGGGGATCGTTTTCACATTCGAAAAGTCAGAATACCATGTCTTGAAATGCAATTCACTGAAGAATGCGTGGCGATAGCCGTCAGAAGTATAGACATAGACGGTTGTTGAACCTTGCGCGCGAATGAGATCGCCATTTTCAAGAGCAACGGCGCTTTGAAGTGAGAGACCCGGCGTTGCGACCGGTGAAGTGATCGCGGTCGGATGCGGCGCTGTGATCGTTGCTGGTGGAGGTGTTACGACGGGAGGTGTTACGACCGGAGGCGGCGTTACTACGGCTGCGGTTCCCATGATTCTAAAGTCTAAATCAGATATGTCAGAGATTAAAACCGCACCGGTTGAGCTCAATGCTTCAACGCGCACACGATAAGTGGAAGCGGCAAGTGTTGAGGCAGGTGTCCAGCTATACGTACCGGTGTTGGGCGCCGTGGCGGCAATAACTGTGGGGAATGAAAAACCGCTATCGCTTGAAAGCGAGATGCGTATGTTAGCGATGCTTGAACCTGATGATGTCCATGTGATGTTCGAAGCGGCGGTTGTTCCCACACGTTCGCCACCATTGGGTGCGGAGACCGAAAGGCTAACGACGGCTACGGGCGGTGAGTAACCACCTCCACCACTTGATGAACTTGGCGCACCGGTGGTGGTGAATGTCCATGCGGGTGAAACTGCCACGAGCGCATTCGGTGTACCGGCGGCCGCTGTGATTGCGGTGGTGAGTGTTACGGTAATTACTGATGAGTATATATAAGGAGAAGATGATGCGGCGGTGAGCACCGTGTTACCGCTTGCCCATGAAAAAACAAACGCGCCTTGTTGCGGACTGATAGTGAATGTGGTTGCGGTAACTGATGCGGTGGTCATTGCTTCCGAGAAGGTTGCCACGATGCTTGCGGCCGGATTGGCAAGAACGCCACCAGAGCCGGTAAGCGGGGATCGAGTGACGAGTACGGGTGGCGCGGCGTCTGTTGAGGCTACTGTCATACCATCAACAGCAAGCAAGTTACCACCAACCGGATTACCACCAGCAGAAGTAACTGCGGTGCCACCGAGTGCGGTATCGCGCAGAGTGCTGTTGACCGTAATTTGCGTGAGAGGGGTTGCGGCAGTGTCTGATGTTGAACCTTCCGTAAACACAATATCAGTGGAGGTGTCAGTTGCGGTTGCGCCGGTTGTGTTGGAAGTCACTGTGTAACCAGCAACGGTGTCAGTCACGCCCGTAAACACGTCATTCATATTTTCAGAGAATGTGAGACGAATCGCATCAATCTTTCCATTGCTGTCGGCGTCGCGGGTGGCGCGTACCGTAATGGTTGGCGCGGTGGTGTCAGCGGTGATCGCGGCCGAAGTTACAACAGTCGTTGTCACGGCGGCACTATAAGTTACATCACCAGTGGCGGCAATACCCACGGTAAAAGCATCTGCGTTTGCAATAGTTGCTGATGTGCGAATCACTACAAAGTAATCAGCTCCCAGATTGGCGCCGGTATCATTTGCAGGAATGGTGAGGGCAAGACTGCTACGGGTGACGGTGAAAGGACCTGATCCGCCGTTTGCGACTGCGCCCGCAGTAACCACGGTGTCGGTTGAATCAAACGTACCGGCAACGCCACCGGATTTATTATCTGCGTAGATGGCGACACCGGACGCGGCGGTCGTATCAAGCGCCGCAAGATCGTTCAAAGTTAGTGTGCCGGCAGATTGAGTGAGAGTTACCACAACTGAGTTTAAAGTTTCAGCAGTCGTTGCACTAACGGCGTTAATACCCAAAACAGCAACGCCTTGGCTCGACGCCACGATGCTCGAAGCACTGCTCACCACGGCGGTAACGGTACTTGTGGTGACGGCCGCAGATGCCGCAAAAGGAATTAAGAGCGAGCCCGCGAGAGCAAGAAAAGCTCCCATCGCAACGCTACGCTTGCCGAGAAATATACGCGTATACATATAAGATGTAAGATGCGAAAATTAGTGAGCCAAATAATGTGTGGGGCTCGATTAAATTACAAGGTATAGTATACACAAGTTCCTGCTTTATTTGTAGCGGTTTTATCCACATGGGTGGGAAGTGCACGGGGACTTGACTAAATAACGAAGTTATGGTAGACTACTCCTTGAGGTAAAACGTTCGTCCCAAGACTCTCATTTCGCTTAAAATACGAAAAGTCGTAAGTCAGCGAGTTACCAAAAAGGTCGTTTTTATTTAACCCATGACACATGACACCTAACATCTGACAAAAAGTTAAATGTCAAGGGTCAAGTGTCAAATGTACGAAAAGTATGACTTACGATTCACAAGGTGGCGGTGGCGGTTTTGCTCCTCGTCCGATGATTGACGTCTCGGCGATGGGTCTTAAGTGCGCCTCCTGCGGAGTGGCCGTGACGGAACTTCCGTTCCAGCCTTCAGCAGATCGCCCAGTCTATTGCCGCGATTGCAACCGCGCGCGCCGAAACAAATTCGGTGGCGGTGGTGCAGGTGGTGGCGGTGGACGCCCACGCTACTAATTTCTTTAGTAGATAAAAACTCCCTCGACTTTCCGTCGGGGGAGTTTTGATTTAGCGAGGTCACTCCTCGGGTGTCTCGCTTCTCGAGGTGTGACCTCAAGTTACTGATACTTCCTTTCCCTTGTTTTTTCAATAATCGCAAATGCTTCTTCGGCGGTGTCAACCACCGTGAAAAGTTTCATGTCTTCTGCGGCGATCGCGTGGTGGCGATCATACATATTTTTTTGAAACCATTCGATCATCGGATCCCAAAAATCTTTTCCGACCAAAATAATGGGCACCGGCGGCGATTTTTTTGTTTGAATAATGACGAGAATGTCAAAAAACTCATCAACGGTGCCAAAGCCGCCCGGAAAATAGACATATGCCTGCGCGGAGAACGCGAGCATTACTTTGCGGGTGAAAAAATAGTAAAAGCCGATGCTTTTTTTTACATATTTATTGACGCGTTGTTCTTTGGGAAGTTCAATGTTGAGTCCTATGGATTCCGCATTGGTTTCATACGCACCACGATTGCCGGCCTCCATAATGCCCGGCCCGCCGCCGGTGACCACGGTGTAGCCGGCCTTACCCAAGAGCTGTCCCAAGTGTTGCGCCTCTTTGTAGTGCGGATTTTTTTCAGTAAAACGCGCCGATCCAAAAATGCTCACTTCCTTTTTAAGATCGGCAAGAAACTGAAAACCTTCGATAAACTCGGACATGATCCGAAAAATGCGCCAACTGAAATCATGGCGAAAATCAATATGTTCATTTTTGTCGTTTGGTATATTGAGCATAGATGAATCGGTTTTCCCTCTCCCTCGAGGGGAGAGGATTTAGGTGAGGGTGCTGACAGTGTATCATTATAGTAATCGCGCCGTCCACTGCGGATCCACAACAACTTGTAAGTCAAGAAATACGCGACGATTCAGTGCGCCCTCAAGTTCGCGCCGCGCCGAGGCGCCCATTTCTTTTATCTTGCGTCCGCCACTGCCCACGAGCATTCCTTTATACCGCTCGGCATTGGTGACGATGTTTGCTTTCACGTAGAGAATATCTGTTGTTTTCTCCCCCTTCTTGGAGGGGGAGTTTGAGGGGGTGGACTGTTTACGTTCTTCAATATCCTCAATCTCCACGGCGACCGAGTAAGGGATCTCTTGCCCCATTTGAATAAAAACTTTTTCGCGGATAATTTCCGCCACCCACACACGATTGTCAATGTTCGTGAATTGAAACTCGGGATAATGTGCTTCGCCTTCGGAAAGCATATCAAATACCACCGACACAAGTTGTTTCAAATTTTTATGATGGAGCGCCGAGATTTCGACGGTGGCGTCAAAACGATCAGAGAGATTACGATACTCTTCAATATAGGGTGGACGGTGCTCATCAATTTTATTGATCGCGAGTATTTTTTTAGCTTTCACCGGTTCGACGAGACGCAACATCATGTTTTCTTCATTACCGATGGCGCGTGTTGGGTCTGCAACGTAAACGACTAAATCAATGTCGCGGAGTGCATCGCGGACATGTTGATTGAGTGACGAGGTTACCGGATCGCGTGCTTTGGCAAATACACCCGGCGTGTCCACAAAAACAATTTGCCCGCGTTCATCATTGATAATTCCGTGAATAGGAAAACGCGTCGTCTGGGGCTTAGGCGACGTGATAGCGATTTTTGTCCCCACAAGTGCGTTGAGGAGAGTAGATTTTCCCACATTCGAGCGGCCCACAAGGACCACGAAGCCGGATTTCATATTGACTTTCCTCTCCCTCGCAGGGGAGAGGATGTAAAACTTAGGTGAGGGTGCGGGCAACTTTTTTGCTATTGACACCTCTGTCCCCGCATGATACAAGATTATGATAGTTCTTTCAAGAGCGCCTCTTCCCAAGGAGAAACCCATGAATACTACACATGTAACCGCCGAGGATATTCGAGATATCGAGGATCTTATGAGAAGATTGCAAATGCGCGTGGAAAATGGCGAATTGGGACTTGAATTGGTTCTTTTACAACTTGAGGAAATGACCAAAACGGTCCGTCTGTCCCGACGCATTGCAGAAACGGTACACGAGTATGAAACGCTTCTTGCACACGCGGTTCATGATGACGAATCAGTGCCTCATAAAGACACCGACTTCTTCACCCCTCTTCATGACCACGATGTCCCCCAAGAGCACCAAGCAGTGCTCGCCAAGTATCGCGCTCTTGCCATCGAGTACAAAGTCCCCTCAACCACCCCGATCTGTTATCGCGTCCGTGCCAGTTTCACCTTGAAGCACCACGCACCAAAGGCCGGCCCTTGCCACCAGAATTTCAACTGCTTGCAAGACCGGAATTTTTTTGACGACGATCCGACCACAAACTGCCTTGTCTTTTGGGTGCCCCGTCTCGTGAAGAACAGTACATCAAAGGAACAAGATCAGCAGATGGACCTACTATCAAAATTGCGTACAAAGCTCAAACTCCCTGCTCATCACCTTGTGAACTTCGGTAGCGTCAGTCTCGTGGCCGGTCTCATTCTTGCTCATTACAAAGTGACAGGTGAATGCATTCCGCTCAACAACTATTGGGCGTGCACTGATACATGTGAAGCGGGCGGTCGCCTCATTCTACTTTGGGTTGAGGACGATCTCGACTGCCAAACATGGAACTTCGTTGTCGTTGGAGATTATTTTGCTGGCGTGTTCGCTTTGGGGATCGAGCCAATCGAAGGTTAGAACATGAAACGGTAGAAATTTGATAATCTCAACTACATCCTCCGCATCACACGCAGAGGATTTTTTGTTCTTTTAAATTTATTTCCCCCTCTTAAGCTAAGAGGGGGACGAGGGGGAGTTATGCGGTGTCGTACAAACTCTTCCCCTCTTAAGTTAAGAGGGGCGAGGGGAGTTACCTCGCTAGGAGTGAGCGAAGTCACAAAGCGTCGTAGCTTTGGGACTTCCGAACGACGACGCGAGGCAAGGAGCGAAGCGAACTTATGTTGTCTGCATAACCCCCTCAGTTTTACGCCTCCCCCTTACCCTAAGGGGGAGAACGTCTGCCCCCTCTTAAGCTAAGAGGGTGACGAGGGGGAGTTATGTATAGTCCGTTATTTTCTTTCAAATGCCGTCACCACTTCCACATGTGGTGTGTGAGGGAAAAGATCGAGCGCCGTTTGGTTTATGACTTCATAGTCGCGGAGAAAAGTCGGGAGTTCGCGCGCAAGCGCTTCGTAGTTGCACGAAACATACACGATGCGTTTTGGTGCAAATGCGAGAAGTGTCCGCAGTGCTTTCGGGTGCATGCCACTGCGGGGTGGATCCAAAATGACCACATCGGGCCGTGGCATTTTTGGCAGGATGTCCTCGGTTGCTCCTTGTAAAAAAGTGGCATTCGTGATTTTATTTTGCGTTGCATTTGCGTTTGCGAGGTCAATGGCAAAGTGATCAAGCTCGTTCGCTATCACTTCTTTGCACGACGCGGCAAGTCCAATAGAAAAAAAACCAACACCGCAATACAAATCGAGTACGCGTTCGTCACCCGTGAGTCCGGCAAAAAGTCGCACCGTGTCCATGAGACGCGACGCCATGTAGGCGTTTGTTTGAAAAAAAGAATTCGGATGAATGTCAAAAGTGAAATTGCCGACACGTTCGGTGAGATATCGTTTGCCGTTGAGCAATGTCATTTCCGGTGCGATGGAAAGATCGGTGATCGTGGGATTCACGCCCCAGTAAATCGTGGTGGCAAGATTTTTCAGTTCGAAAACAAGATCATCGCGCGCAGTTTCAGAAAATGGTTCGGCACTGGTAACAAGCGTTACGCATCGTTCGTTCGTAAACTTTCCTTCGCGAATGACGAGATAACGCAGGAGGCCAGTGTATTTTTTATTGTCCCATGGTGCGAGCTCATGTTTTTTCGCCCACGCACGCACGCGCTCCATCACGCGCACCGCGTTTTCGGAAAGCAAAAAGCATGTCCCAAGATTGAGCACTGACCACCACGCGCCCGGTTCTTTGAGACCGAGTTCGCCGTCTGCGCCAAAAACATAATCCATGCGATTGCGAAAATAAAAAATTTCGGAAGACGGTTCGACCTCGGTGATGCGCATCGCAAGAGCGCCGCGTTCGAATGCGCGATTCACGAGATCGCGTTTGTACTCAAGTTGTTTCGGATAATCAATCATCTGCCACGGACATCCGCCACAGGTGCCGGCGTAAGGACATTTTGGCGCCACACGATGGGGAGAAGGGGAGTGAATAGTTTCAAGGTGGCCAGAAAGTTCGCCTTTGCGCCGTTTCGTAAGCGTGATGGTAGCCTCATCCCCGGGAATCACAAAAGGCGTCGCAATCTCTTTCCCCTCATGGCGCATAATCCCGCGCCCCTTACCATCCACATCTTCAATCGTTCCACGAATGTTTTCAAAAAGTTTCATAGAGACAGTGTACCTCGATAGAAAATAAATCGCAACGATGCGTCCCTTAGGCTAATTCGTGCGAATTAGCCTAAGGTGGTTTTTTGTGATATACTAAATATCTATGAAAGAACTTGCCAAACAATTACGTGCCCTCGCCAATGAACGCCGACTTGCTATTATCCAGATGTTGGGGAAGGGTTCAATGACCGTGGGTGATATTGCTCGAAAATTAAAATTGTCGTTTCGTAGTACTTCGCGCCATCTGCAAGTCATGAAGCACACCGGCTACATTGAGTCCGAACAAAAAGGACTTGCTATGTTCTATCGTCTTAGGAGAGACCACCCAATTTATCGATGTCTCGCCGATCAAATTTCTCGTCAGTAACCTTCGCCTAATTCGTGCGAATATGTCTATGGGCTTATTCGTGCGAATTAGCCCATAAAGAATCCATGGTATGAAAAAAAAGGAAATCATTTTGATTTGCGAAGATGTGCGCAGTTTGCTTAATGTGGGAGCGATGTTTCGGACCGCGGATGCGCTCGGGGTTTCGAAAATTTTTTTGTGCGGCATTACCGGAAAACCGCCGCGTGCCGAGATTTCAAAAGTGGCGCTGGGCGCCGACGCATGGATTCCGTGGGAATATCGCGCCGCGGCATGGGAATTGATTCGTGATTTGGGAGCGCAAAAATATCATGTGGTCGCTCTTGAAAAAACCGAGGACAGTACACCACTCGCAAACTTCACGCCACAATTTCCCCTCGCCCTCGTTGTGGGCAATGAAGTACGCGGTGTTTCAAAAGACACTATTGCGGCATGTGAACAGGTCGTTCACATCCCCATGAGGGGTCGCAAAGAATCCTTAAATGTCGCCGTCGCCGCGGGGATTGCGATCAATGTTTTACAAAACTTACGGTAATTGGAATCACCGGATAATTTGTGCTATACTTTGTGCGCCCTATCTATGCCACTGCTTTCAATTATTATCCCCGCGTTAAACGAGGAAAAGTATTTGCCCAAATTGCTCGGTTCAATTCGGGCGCAGTCGTTTACTGACTACGAAATTATTGTTGCGGATGCGCACTCGAGCGATCGGACGCGGGAGATTGTGCGTTTATTTCACGGGCGTGTGGTCGACGGGGGTTTGCCAAGCGTGGGGCGCAATGCGGGTGCACGCGTGGCGCGCGGTAAGTTTTTTTTATTTTTGGATGCCGATGTGATTTTACCCAAACGCACCATGCTCGCGCGTCTTGTCGCTGAATTTGAACGTCGAAAACTCGACATCGCAACCTGTCTTCTGCGACCACTCACCAAAAACGTCATTGATCACGCACTTCATGCGGCGTACAATATCTATACGGTTGCGATTCAAAAACTCGTGCCTCACATTCCGGGCTTTTTCATTTTTGTCAGGCGCACCACTCATGAAAAAATTGGCGGGTTTGATGAGACGCTTGATTTTGCTGAAGATCATGAGTATGCACGACGCGCGGTTCGTAATGGAAAAGCGCAATTCGGCTTTTTGCTGGCGAGTCTTGCCTATGTATCGCCGCGACGATTTGATCGCGACGGCCGTCTCTCGATTGCCGTGAAATATATGCTCGGCGAGCTGTATCTTTTGAAATTGGGTCGCGTGCCGCCCGGCACCATTGCGTATGGTTGGGGGCATGGCGGGAAAAAAAACGCGCGAGGACTTAAAGAATTAAAATATTTGGCTCATGAATTATGGCGGAACGGAAAATACTTATTTGCAAAACAACCGAACTCGCGCCGGGACAAATGAAAAAATTCAAGGTTGGGTTTCGGCAAGCGCTTATCATAAATCTTGGTACGCGGCACAAAGCGTACTATGATTTTTGCACCCATCAAGGTGGCGCACTCAAGATCCGTGAAGGTAAATTCGAATGTTTGCGCCACTTTTCCACGTTTGATATGGAAACAGGCGCGCGTCTCGAAGGCCAAGCGCCGGAAGGTTCCGCACTCGGCGAAATCCCGCTCATCACTGAAGGCGATGAAATTTTTTGTATCTGGACTCTCCCTGAGTAAACTCGAAATACTAAATTCGAAATCCGAAATAAATTTTAATTTGTTTCGGATTTAGTACTTCGTGCTTCGAATTTCAAAAATATGTGGCATTTTTTGAGACGTTTGTTAAACGGCGAATCAAAAACCGTAACCTCGGCGGCGGTGGTGCTTGCGGCAACATCACTTGCTTCGCGTTTTGTGGGACTCATTCGCGACCGTGTGCTTGCGGGAAGTTTCGGTGCCGGTTCCGCACTCGACACTTACTACGCGGCGTTCCGCATTCCTGATTTGATTTACAACTTGCTCGTGCTCGGCGCGCTTTCGGCCGGATTCATTCCCATTTTCACCGAAGCGCTCGTACGCAATAAAAAATCGCACGAAGAAGCGTGGCGCATCGCAAACGGTGTTTTGAATTTGCTTGTAGTTATTTTGATTGGATTTGTCGTTGTTGTGGGAATTGCCGCGCCGTTTATCACCCCGCTCATTGCGCCTGGGTTCAGCCCCACACAATTGGCAGAAACCACCATTTTGACGCGCATCATGTTTTTATCGCCCATTTTTTTGGGCGTCTCGGCCGTCATTGGCGGTATTTTGCAAACCTTTCGGCGCTTTGTCGTTTATTCGCTCGGTCCCATTTTTTACAACATCGGCATCATCATCGGTGCCGTACTTTTTGTGCCATGGTGGGGGACGAGTGGACTTGCGTGGGGTGTGGTGCTTGGTGCAGCACTTCACATGGGCATACAACTCTACGCGGTGCGCGATCTTGGCTATGTGTATCAGTGGGTGTTCACCGTGCGTGATAAATTCGTGATGGAAATCATGAAACTCATGGTGCCGCGCATGATGGGACTTGCCGTTACTCAAATCAATTTAGTAGCCATGACGATTATCGCGTCTACTTTGCGAACGGGAAGCATTTCGGTTTTCAATTTCGCCAACAATTTTCAAAGTTTTGCGGTGGGCACGGTGGGGATTTCATTTGCGATCGCGTCATTCCCCCTTTTGTCAGAAGCCGCCGCGCGTAATGATCGTGATGAACTCATCAAACATTTTTCTCATGCGATTCGGCAGATTTTACTTTTCATTTTGCCGGCATCGGTTTTGTTTTTACTGTTACGCGCGCAAATTGTGCGCTCGGTTTTGGGAAGCGGTCACTTTGATTGGGACGCCACTATTTTGACGGCCGACACGCTTGCGTTTTTTGCGCTGTCACTCGTACCGCAAGCGGTGATCCCGCTTTTGACGCGCAGTTTTTATGCATACAAAGACAGTGTGACGCCGTTTGTGATCGGACTTTTTTCGGAAGCCATGACGATCGGTTTTGCGTTGTGGCTCAAAGGCCCGCTTGGGGTGCGCGGCCTTGCGCTTGCCTACACTATCTCGGCAACGGCGAATTGTATTTTACTCATCGTTACGTTGCGTTTGAAATTGGAGCGTCTTGATGGCGTACGCATTCTGCGCGCATTTTACAAAATGGCGGCGGCGACGATTGTTATGGGCATGATAATCCAAGCACTCAAAGCGCCGCTCGGATGGCTTTTTGGCACGCGCACGCTCATCGGTATTTTTTTGCAAGGCTTGATTCCGGGCGTGGTCGGACTCGCCGCGTACGTCGCAATCGGCATTCTTTTGAAGAGCGAAGAGATTCAAACATTTGTCGCGTCACTGCACAAAAAACTCTTCCGCCGCTACGCACCCAGCGAAGGTGCGGATGAGGTGGTGGGGTCTTGACAGAACATGTTTGCGTGTGTTAACGTTGGCGTTGAAAGGAGGCGGCGATGAATTTCAAAAAAATCACGACGGTACTCACTGTTCTCGTAGTGTCGGCACTGTGCGCGATCCCGACCGCGTTTTTTATGCGATTGTGTCTTGGGTCAAAAACGGATTCGTTTGGACTTTGGTACTTGCTTACACTCTTTTGCTTTTCGATCCTTACGGTGCCGCATCTTTTGTTGATTCCTTGTCCCGTCTGTTCATTGGGCGAGGCGATCCACCGAGGCGTACACCGTATCGTATCATAAGTTCACCCAGATCCCTTTCGTGGGGTCTTTTTTCTTTTTTCCAAGCTCTCATAGTAACATTCTACCGAATGTGTCTATGATGAGCATTGAACTTAATGAGCGAATCTGTGCCTTATGAGCGCGCGAATGACGATGGGTTCTCGACAAGGTGATGTATTCTTGTTAGAATGCAGTCATCTGTTGTGGGGCGATTACTCGTCCTCATATTTTGCAAATTATGGATCAATCTAATATAAGAAATTTTTCGATAGTGGCGCATGTGGATCATGGTAAGTCAACATTGGCTGATCGGTTGTTAGAGATAACCGGCACGGTTGACAAGCGAAAAATGCGCGATCAACTGCTTGATCAAATGGACATCGAACGCGAGCGGGGGATTACGATAAAGCTCGCGCCCGTGAAGATGCAGTATAACCCCCCTTCGTCCCCCCTTACATTAAGGGGGGAAAAAGTTGAAGAATACAATCTTAATCTCATTGATACGCCGGGTCACGTTGATTTTACCTACGAAGTTTCGCGATCGCTTGCGGCGGTTGAGGGCGCGCTTTTGCTCGTTGATGCGACGCAAGGCGTGCAAGCGCAAACGATCGGCAATCTTCATCTCGCGCAAGCGGAAGGACTCACCATCATTCCGATTTTAAATAAGATTGATATGCCAAGCGCGGATATTGAAACGCGCCGTTTGGAATTGGCGCATCTTGTGTCCTGTGAACCCGAGGATATTTTGCTGGCATCCGGAAAAACGGGTCAAGGCGTTGCCGAAATTCTCGAAGCGATTGTGAAACGCATTCCTTCACCGCGTGGCACACTCGCGGCGCCCCTGCGCGCGCTTATTTTTGATTCCGTCTACGACGATTACAAAGGAGTGATCGCGTATGTACGCATCGTTGACGGGGAAATTCGCGCCGGTGAAAAAATAAAATTCATGGGTACGAAATCGGAAACCGAAATTCTTGAGGTGGGGATTTTCCATCCGGCACGGGTGAAAACTGACGCACTTCGCGCCGGTGAGATGGGATATATCGTGACGGGGCTCAAAGAAATCGGTGGTGTGCGAGTTGGAGATACGGTTACGAGAATACAGACTACAGAAGCGGTACTTGAGCCACTGCCGGGTTATAAAGAGTTGTTGCCGATGGTGTATGCCGGTATTTTTCCCCATGAGGGCATTTCGATGGAAAAATTGCGTGATGCGCTTTTCAAATTGAAACTGAATGATGCGTCACTTTCGTTTGAACCCGAACGATCGAGTGCGCTGGGGTTCGGTTTTCGCATCGGTCTCCTCGGCATGCTCCATCTTGAAATCGTCAAAGAACGGTTGGCGCGCGAACATGACATTGAGCTCGTGGTAACGGTGCCGTCCGTGGCATATCGCGTTTTTTTTCGCGACAACACTTCAAAAATTATTAAAACCGCCATTGATCTGCCGGATCCCACACGCATTGATCACATTGAAGAACCGTTTGTGCGTGTGGACATTGTTACGCCAAAAGAATTTTTGGGAAGCATCATGCAACTTGCCGAAGAAAAACGCGGTGTGTACGTGACGACGGAATATCTCGAGGAGCGCGTGATCATACGTTACGAATTGCCGCTTGCTTCGATTATTATTGATTTTTATGATAAACTGAAAAGTGTTTCAGCGGGGTATGCCTCGTTTCATTATGAAATTATCGGCTATCGAACCGCGGATGTGGTGCGCATGGATATCGTGGTGCAAGATGAGGTGTACGAGGCGTTTTCGACGCTTGTGTATCGCGATGAAGCGGAGCGCGTGGGTAGAAAAATAGCCGAGACGCTCAAAGAAAGCATTCCGCGCGAGCAGTTTGAAATAAAAGTGCAGGCGCGTGTTGGCGGAAAAATTGTGGCATCGGAACGCATCTCCGCGATGCGCAAAGATGTGCTCGCCAAAATGTCGGGTGGCGACGTGACACGCAAAGATAAACTTCTTAAAAAACAAAAAGCAGGAAAAAAGCGTATGGCTGAAATGGGAAAGGGGAGTGTGCGCATTCCGTCAGAAGCGTATTTGGCGGTTTTGAAAAGATAAATAACAGCTTACGGCTTAAGGCTCGTTACTATGAATCGCACAAAAACATTCAAAAGATTGTGGCTTGTCGTTGTTGGTTTGGTTTTAGGAAGCATGCTTCTCGTGACCGTTCTTGCCACATTCAGTAATTAATTTTCATGGTCGAAAAAAGAGTAGAGGTGAAGGTCAAGGAATGGAGGATTAGTGAGCCGGTTCCCGAGGCGCGGCGTATTTTTGTGTCCCGCCCTCCCGTGATTGCTGACATGCTCTGGCGGCGCGGCATCACGAGTGAGGAGTCGGCGCGCATTTTTTTTGAACCTGATTTTGATCGTGATATTCACGATCCGTTTTTATTTGCGCACATGGACACGGCGGTCACCCGAATTTTTTCCGCGCTCGAACACGGCGAACGCATCACTATTCACGGCGATTACGACGCCGATGGTGTGACGGGTTCCACGGTGCTCACGATGACGTTACGCGATATCGCGGCACGCATGCATTCGGTGTCAATTCTTGATTTTTACATTCCTCACCGCGAACGCGAAGGGTATGGACTTCATGAACCAACAGTTGATATTTTGAAAAGTCGCGGCACGAAACTCATCATCACGGTTGATTGCGGCATTGCGTCGCGCGCGGCCATTGCGTATGCGCGTGATTGTGGTATTGATACGATCGTTGTTGATCATCACGAATTTCCGCCGGAGTTGCCTGACGCGATTTTGATTCATCCGCGATTACCCGGCGAATCGTATCCGTTTCCGTATCTTGCGGCCGTGGGTGTGGCATGGAAAGTCGCATGCGCGTTCATAATACGCGCGCGTGAACGAGGACTTTCTGTGCCGGAAGGTTTTGAAAAATGGCTGCTTGATCTTGTGGCGATCGCGACCGTGACTGATGTCATGCCGCTCATCGGTGAAAATCGCGCACTCGAATTTTTTGGTTTAAAAGTTTTGGCAAAAACGCGGCGGCTGGGGATTCAAAAATTGATGGAAGTTGCGGGAGTAAAAACAGAAAAACTCGATACATACTCAATCGGTTTTCAAATCGGTCCGCGCATCAATGCGGCCGGACGCATGGAGCATGCCGAGTCGGCGCTTCGACTTCTCACGAGCGAAGATGCGGCCGAGGCGATACTTCTCGCGCAAAAACTCAATGAACAAAATCAAGCGCGTCAACGCGAATCGGGAGCCATGTTCACGGAAGCGCGGGCGCAAGTCCTCGAACGTCGCGATCCGCACATTTTGATTGCCATGAGCGAGGGATGGTCGGCGGGACTTGTGGGACTTGTCGCGGGAAAATTGGTGAGTGAGTTTGGCAAACCGGTGCTTGTGATGGGTCGTGACGGCGAACGCATCGTGGGATCAGGGCGCAGTATTCCCGGATTCCACATCACCGAAGCACTTCGCGCAACAGGGGATTGTGTGGCAAAATGTGGCGGCCATCCGCAGGCGTGCGGATTCACCATTATGGGAATGGAAAATTATGAACGCTTTCTTGTGGCGATACAAGATGTTGCCGCCGAAAAATTGGGTGCACAAGAATTGATGCCCCTACTCAATATCGAAGCAGAAATAAAACTCGGAGATCTGACGTGGAATTTTGTGGATGCACTTGGTACATGTGCGCCGTTTGGTGAGGCAAATCCCGTGCCGCGCTTTTTAACGCGCAATCTTTTTGTGGTACGCGCGGATCGATTGGGTGAGGGCGGTAAACATCTGCGGCTCGTGGCACGTGATGAACAGGGATCATCGCAAAAATTCATTTGTTTCGGCATCGGTGAACGCGGCGCGCAATTCTCCCAAGGCACGCGATGCGATATTGTGTATGAAGTTGGCGTCAACGAATGGAACGGCTCGCGCGAGATACAATGTAAGATTGAAGATATACGCTTGCATGGTAGATCTTAAAATTTATATTAAGTTGGGTTCCAGAATCTAATGCAACACCGTCACCCTCACCTAAGTTTTCCGATGTCGAAGGCAGGAAAACCCGGGGCCCGAACGATAGTGAGGGAGGGTAGGGTGAGGGTGGGTGCTGATGATACACTAACTAACTGTTGCGTTAGAAACTTGAATCCAAGTAAATTAAATCAATCATCATCAGTACCATTCATACGAGGAGGTCTATGGGCTAATTCGTGCGAATTAGGCGAAGGTTACTCACGAGAAATTTAACGGATACGATATCGGTAGATTGGGTGATCTCTTCAAGGGTGATTGAAAAAGAGCGCGACCTGTTTGCTTCACTCCTAGGTCGCATTCCTTGAGAAATCTAGTGAGCGAACTTCCACGAGAGATTGGAAAGAAGACCGGAGTTGACACGTTCACGCCGACGGAGGGAGCGCCCCGCTTCCTTATTATTACAAGAGAGACAAAAGCGGGGAAGGAAGAAATGTCCCGCAGGACATTTCTTGCGTCGCTATCCTCCGCAAGTGAAGGTGTCAGCGCAGGTCTTCTGATACTCATCTCTCGTGAACAGTGAGCGATTGATTGCTTTTTTTGTTTCGATCGCGTAGAGTGGGGGGATATGTCTCATCTTTGGGAAAAATTAAAAAAGCCGATTATGGTTTTGGCGCCGATGGCGGATGTGACGGATGCGGCGTATCGGCAGATCATTGCGCGGTACGGGCATCCGGATGTGATGTATACGGAGTTTGTGTCGGCTGATGGATTGTGTTCGGTGCACGGGCGGCCAAAACTCATGCGCGAATTGTCGTATACGTCATCCGAGCATCCGATCATCGGGCAGATTTTTGGCGGGCAACCAAAAAATATATTTCAGGCCGCGAAATTGATTGCGTCACTTGGCTTTGACGGAGTTGACATCAATATGGGATGTCCAGATCGCGGTGTTGAAAAACAAAAAGCGGGCGCGGCGCTCATCAAAGATCCGGCGCTCGCCAAAGAAGTGATTGCGGCGGCGAAAGAGGGTGCGGGCGATCTTCCGGTGTCAATCAAAACGCGCATCGGCTACAAACAAATTGAAATTGAAAAATGGACGGCACATTTGCTCGAAACAAAACCGGCCGCGATCACGTTTCATTTGCGTACGCGCGAGGAAATGTCAAAGGTACCGGCGCACTGGGAACTCATGCCTATTCCCGTTGGGATGGCGCGGGGGAGCGGAACACTTATTTTGGGAAATGGAGATGTCGAGAGTTTGGAAGATGGACGTGCAAAAGCGGAAAAGTATGGCGCAGACGGCGTCATGTTCGGCCGCGCCATTTTTGGCAACCCGTGGTTTTTTTCGGGCACCGTGCCTTCACTCGAAGAACGCCTTCGTGTTATGGTGGAACATGCGCGTCTTTTTGAAGATTTATTTTGCAAAACGGAAACGAACGCGCGTCTATTTCACGGACACATTAAAAGTTTTGGGGTTATGAAAAAACATTTCAAAGCCTACGCCGCTGGCTTCCCCGGCGCCCTCGAATTGCGCGCGAAACTTATGGAAACCAAGAATGCAGACGAAGTTCAGCACATCGTTTCGTCTATGGTATACTAAAGATTGTAAACTACGGATTCTCTAAAAACCGATTCTCATTTTTTCGTACCTGCGGGAAAAGTGAGAATCGTCACGGTATGTCCCCAGCGTCCACAGCACACAGCTGAGCTATGTACGAAGAACTGTCCATAGCTCAGCTGTGAGATGGGAACCGAACAGCGAACCTTCCCGAACCTAGCGAACAACGAATATGCCCGAAAAACCACCCTCTTCCAATCCCGACGCCATCTCCTCCATCTCCCGCCATGACCTTGAGCACCGCGTCGCCTCATACGAG
>Ga0209515_10001941_pt1 | contig 32944 bp, 29 predicted proteins | sample Subgroupgradi54m_FD_187454 | JGI IMG/M metagenome (GOLD analysis project Ga0209515, IMG submission 187454) | Subsurface groundwater microbial communities from S. Glens Falls, New York, USA - GMW60B uncontaminated upgradient, 5.4 m (SPAdes)... ... | reverse complement strand
GATGAGCAAATTCGACATGGTGCGCGTGCAGGAACATGCGTTTGCTACCGTGTTTGACCAATGCCTTGTTGCGTGCGAAGTCACCGTATTTTTCATCGCCCACTATTGGAAAACCCAGGTGCGACAAGTGCACGCGAATCTGGTGGGTGCGCCCGGTTTTCAAATCAGCATCGAGCAAGGCGAAATCCCCCCAAGGGGTATCACGAAATCCTTCCACCTTGCTGAAAATGGTATGGGCCGCCTGTCCATCGTCACGTACGACGACCCGCCGATCGCCATCGGCGGTGGTGAACTTGTGCAGCGGCAGACGCACATGCTGACGTTCGTTTTGCCAGCTGCCGTGCACCAGGGTGAAATAACGCTTTTGCATCTGACCGGCACGAATCATCTCATGCAAGGTTGTCAACGCACTGCGTTTCTTGGCCAGCAGCAAGATACCGGAAGTTTCCCGATCCAGTCGGTGCACCAGTTCCAGAAATTTCGCTTGCGGGCGCGCGGCGCGCAATTGCTCGATCACACCAAAACTCACGCCACTACCGCCGTGTACCGCCACCCCGGCTGGTTTGTTGACGATCAACAGATGCGCATCCTCGAACAGCACCGGAAATTCAGCTGCGGGGGCCTGAGGCTGCTCGCTTTTCGGGCTGAAACGCAGCGGTGGAATACGCACCACATCACCCAGTTCCAGCTTGTATTCGGCACCGATACGGCCCTTGTTGACGCGCACTTCGCCACTGCGCACGATGCGATAGACATGACTCTTGGGCACCCCCTTGAACAGGCGCAGCAGCAGATTGTCGATGCGTTGTCCCACCGCCTCCTCATCCACGGTGAAGTATTGCACCTGCTCAGGCTGGGGAACAGCCTGAGAAATATCCTCTAATTGTTTGCCTAAGTGGTTCATTAACAATATATAATCACGTATCCGTCACGATTTCAGAGCCAGATTATCGCTCAATCGGGATCGGATAAAAGGAAGAGGACGATGGCATTACCCACCCTCTCCCGCAAGTGAATGCGCAAACCGGGAAACAATTTGCGAGAACAACGCCAATGTCGATGCTCGGCAAAGGGTTCCCGGGAACAACGTAGAGTTTTGATGACTGGAATTTAATTTGCTGGCGCAATCCAGCAAATCGTGGAAACAATCGCTTTGCCACCCACAAAACGGCAAGGCATTTTCGTAGTGTGAACCATGCGCTTTGAATTACTGACAAATCGCTTATCTGACTCCAGCTCCCAAGGCTGCGGGTTACACGTGTTCACGCCCGCTGTTTTCACACGCGCCTGATGTCCGACAGTATTTGAACACCTGCCGCCTTTAGTGGCCTGTCTGCACATCGCTTCGGCAATTCTCTCGATCAAAATCTCCGCGTCTGCACATGATTGGTCAATTTGACCTGTGTGATTATTTGCGTGCCTCAGGCACGTAGTGGAGTCAATAAAAATGAAACGCATGCTGTTTAATGCGACCCATGCCGAAGAGCTGCGGGTCGCGATTGTGGATGGCCAAAAGCTGATTGATCTGGATATCGAATCGGCCGGTCGTGAGCAACGCAAGAGCAATATCTACAAGGGTGTCATCACCCGCATCGAACCTTCACTGGAAGCCTGCTTCGTCAACTACGGCGAAGAACGTCATGGTTTCCTGCCCTTCAAGGAAGTGTCCAAGATCTATTTCAAGCAGGGCATCGAGATCAGCAAGGCGCGCATTCAGGATGCGCTGTCCGAAGGTCAGGAACTGCTGGTGCAGATCGAGAAGGAAGAGCGCGGCAACAAGGGCGCAGCCCTGACCACCTTCATCTCGCTGGCCGGACGCTACCTGGTGCTAATGCCGAACAATCCACGCGGTGGCGGCGTCTCGCGCCGCGTCGAGGGCGAAGACCGCCAGGAACTGCGCGAAACGATGGACCAGCTCGAATATCCGGGCGGCATGTCGATCATCGCGCGCACCGCAGGCATTGGCCGCAACGCCGAAGAACTGCAATGGGATTTGAACTACCTGCTGCAACTGTGGCGCGCCATCTCGGATGCGGGCAGTTCTGCAGCCGGCGCATTCCTGATTTTCCAGGAATCCAGCCTGGTGATTCGTGCGATTCGCGATTACCTGCAACCAGATATCGGCGAAATTCTGATCGACACCGACGACATCTATGAACAGGCGCATCAGTTCATGGAACATGTAATGCCGGACAACGTCAGCCGCGTCAAACGTTATCGCGACGACATTCCATTGTTTTCGCGCTTCCAGATCGAACATCAGATTGAAACCGCCTACTCGCGCACGGTGCCGCTGCCTTCCGGCGGCGCCATCGTGATCGACCATACCGAAGCCCTGGTCTCCGTCGATGTGAACTCGGCGCGTGCCACCCGTGGTTCCGACATTGAAGACACCGCCACCCGCACCAACCTGGAGGCTGCCGAAGAAGTCGCACGCCAACTGCGCCTGCGCGATTTGGGCGGCTTGATCGTGATCGACTTCATCGACATGGAATCGTCCAAGAACCAGCGTGATGTCGAGCAGCGTTTGAAAGACGCCCTGCACTTCGATCGTGCCCGCGTGCAAATGGGCAAGATCTCGCGCTTCGGTTTGATGGAATTGTCACGCCAACGTTTGCGCCCGGCACTGAATGAAGGCTCCCACATCACCTGCCCGCGCTGTAACGGCACCGGCGGGATTCGCGACACCGAATCCTCTGCCCTGCACGTGCTGCGCATCATTCAGGAAGAGGCGATGAAGGAAAACACCGCCGCCCTGCATGCGCAAGTACCGGTCGATGTCGCCACCTTCCTGCTCAACGAAAAACGCAGTGAGATTCACCAGATCGAAGCACGTTTGAAGGTGAACGTGATTCTGATCCCGAACAAGCACATCGAAACCCCTCACTACACCCTGGAGCGCCTGCGCCACGACGATGAGCGCCTGGAAAATGCCGGTGCCAGCTATGCCATGGTCGATGCCCCGGTCGAGGAATCGATCTACCAGAAACGCGAGGAAGAAGCAGCCAAACCACGCCAGGAAGCCTTGGTTAAAGGCATCACCCCGCCGCAACCGGCACCCATTTCCAGCGGCCCGGCACCCTCCAGAAATAAAGTCGGCAACGACAGCAAACCCGGCCTGCTCAAGCGCTTGTTCGGTTGGCTGGGTGGCAGTCCCGAAACCAAGGAGACCAGCGACAAGAAAGAACCACGCGGCAAATCCGGTTCGCGTGAAGAGCGCGCTGGCCGCAACCGCAGCCGTCGGGGGGGCCGTGGACGTGACCGCAACGAACGTGGCGACCGTCCCGACCGTAACGAAGGCGAAACAGCGCAAGCCAAGGAAGCGCAGGATAAACGCGAAGGACGCAAGGGCGGGCGCAACGAGGGCCGCAACGACAGTCATCGTGACCGCAACGAGCGCGGCAACAAGCGTGGCGCACAGGAAACAGCGAACGTGGAAAGTGCTGGCGACAGCAGCCGTAACGATCGTCGCCCACCGCGTCACCGCGATCGCCCGTTGGCCGAACAACCGCCACAAGCAGCGAGTGTTGCGGATGCCGAACTGAATCTGACCCTGAATCAGACCGCGCCACTGACAGGCCTTGAAGGTGCGCCCTCCACAGGAACCGAAGGCGATGAGCGCCGTGGTGGACGCCGTCGTGGCCGTCGCGGCCGTGGTCGCGGTCGTGAGGATCGTCCTGAAAACCCGGGCAATCCTTTGGACAGTGCAGCGGAAATTTCGCAGACAGAAACCGAAGCAGCCGACAATACCAGCAGCTCGGCAATTTTTTCAGAAGCGGTCGTTACACAAGCCGAACCGGCAGCAGCAAAAAGCAGTGCACTGGCATCCGTGCCTGCCGCCATGACGCCAGCCACGCCTTGGGCCCTCACACAGGAAACTCCAGCGCATCCAGAAGCTTCAGAAATTGCGGCAGCGTCAGTCACTCCACCGTCCCCGGTAACCGCCCTGCCAGTAGCCGTACGCAGCGAACCTGCCATGGTCGAGCAAGTCATTGCCCCTGCGCCAATGCCGGTGCAAAGCTTGCAGGAAATGCTGGCACAAGCCGGTCTGGAACTGGCGCTGACCGATGCAGACAAACTGCGTCAGGCCCAAGCCCGCGCGGCAGAAGTGGTCGAAGCGCCACGCCCACCGCGAGAACGCAAAGCCGCACCAGTGGTATCGAACGAACCGTTGCAGCAGGTCGAAACCCGCCCGCACTCTTGATCGAATCAAAGTTCCGTGCAATCTAAATCCCCGCTGACAGCGGGGATTTTTTCATGTTCGGTCCGGTTTTTCTCTACACTTCAGTCATGGCAAGGCACATCCCGATTTTCACCGCATCTGCCGTCACTCCTGCGTTGGCGGCGGCCCCCGTTGTTCCCAACACAACGCCGCTCATCGACAGCATGGTGCGGCCACTGCACGATCTGCGCATTTCGGTCACGGATCGCTGCAATTTCCGTTGCAGCTATTGCATGCCGAAAGAAGTATTCGACAGTCAGCACGCTTTTCTGCCGCACTCAGCCTTGCTGCGCTTTGAGGAAATTACCCGGCTGGCGCGCCTGTTTGTGGCGGCGGGAGTGCAGAAGATCCGCATCACTGGCGGCGAACCCTTGCTGCGCAGGCAGTTGGAAAAATTGATCGCCCTGCTGGCCGAATTGCGTACGCCGCAAGGCGAAGCACTTGAATTGACGCTCACCACCAATGGCGCCCTGCTGCCGCAGAAAGCCCGGCTGCTGAAAGCCGCCGGGCTGAGTCGATTGACAGTGAGCCTCGATGCGCTGGACGATGCCACCTTCCGCATCATGAACGACGTCGATTTCCCGGTCGCCGATGTCCTGCGCGGCATTGACGCCGCCCAGGACGCCGGTTTTGAACAAATCAAAATCAACATGGTGGTCAAACGCGGCGTCAACGATGGCGAGATCGTCCCGCTGGCACGCCACTTCAAAGGCAGCGGCCACATCGTGCGCTTCATCGAGTTCATGGATGTAGGCAATACCAATCAGTGGCGGCTCGATCATGTGCTGCCCAGCCATGCCGTGATTGAACAGATTCACGCCGAATTTCCACTCATGCCGGTGCAAGCCAATTACACCGGCGAAGTCGCGCAACGTTGGCGCTACGCCGACGGCAGCGGCGAGATCGGCGTGATTTCCTCCGTCACCCAACCTTTCTGCGGCAGTTGTACACGAGCCCGGCTCTCGACCGAAGGCAAGCTGTTCACCTGCCTGTTTGCCACCCAGGGCATAGATCTTGGCGCCCCCCTGCGCCAGGGTGCCGATAACCAGCAGTTAATGGCCCTGATCACCGAGTGCTGGAAAATGCGCAGCGATCGTTATTCGATGTTGCGCAGCAGCGGACTGACCGATGGCAAGAAGGTTGAAATGTCGTATATTGGCGGCTGAGTTTTACACAACACGACGCAACACAACACAACAATCAAGAACACGAAAGTAACAAGGAATACCGGCAGCAGACAATATCAGGCAGATCAATCTCTAACGCACTGGGGGGTAGCGGAAATGGTTGCGAAATTTGTTGCAGATACAAAAATCAGTTTTTTGACTCAGGTCTTGCGCCATTCACCGGTCGCCTGCACCGTGGTTCTGCCCGGCGGCGCCAGCTACCTGTTTGGTTCGGGCGACTCACGCTTTACCCTGACGGTCCACAAACTGAGCTTTCTCTCCCAGGCATTTGATGAGCTTGGCTTCGCCGAAAGCTATATCAACAACGACATTGATATCGTCGGCGATATGGGCGCAGTGATGCAATTGCGCGGCTACATCAAAGACAAGATTCCCGTCGCCACCTGGCTCAAATTTGCGCATGAACTGCTGTTTCGCAATGAAACCCTCGTCAACCGCCAGGCCATCAGCGATCATTACCAGCATGGCAACGATTTGTATCTGTCCTTCATCGATCAGCGTTACCGTTTTTATTCGCAGGGAATCTTCAAGTCCCCGGAAGACACGCTGGAACAGGCTTCGGAACACAAGCTGGAACAGATGTTCGAGGCGCTGCAACTGAAACCCGGCATGCGTCTGCTCGACATCGGCGGCGGCTGGGGGGGCGTGGCGCAATACTGCGGCAGCCGTGGTGTCCACGTCACCGAATTGACCCTGGGCGAAGATTCATATCAATACATTGACGCTCTGATCAAGGAACAGAACCTGCCCTGCGAAGTGTTGTTGCAGGATTTCCTGACCTACACCCCGGAACAACCCTTCGATGCTATCGTGATTTACGGTGTGATCGAACATATCATCAACTACAAACGTTTCACCGAAAAAGTCTGGGACGCTCTCAAACCGAATGGCTTGCTGTTTCTGGATGCTTCGGCCTCGGTGGTTAAATACGATGTCAGTGCGTTTGCACGCAAATACATCTGGACCGGCACCCATACCTTTTTGTGCTTGCAGGAACTGATTCAGGAATTGCTGTTCGGCGGCATGGAAGTGCTGCGCGTGGTCAACGAAAGTGCGCATTACGGAAATACCATGCGCCACTGGGCCGAACGCCTGGACGCCAACCGGGACAGCATCGTCGCACAATGGGGTGAGCCGCTCTATCGCGCTTTTCGGCTCTATTTATGGGGCGGCTCGGAAGCTTTCCCGGAATTTTTGCAAGCCTACCACCTGGTCGCGCGCAAGATGCCCAAAAAGCCACCCGTACCCAACCAGCTCCGACGCTGGATCGGCTGGATCGGAAGATAACAATGCAACGCAGGAATCAGAATGCCTAATACGCCGGACACCCAGGGAGAAATCCTCGCCAAGGTCATTGAAACGCTGTCCCTTGAATTGGATTTCCAGAAGATATGCAACTACGCCACCTCCAGCACCATGGAAGTGTTGCAAGCAGATTATTCGACGATGGCGCTGCCGGTAGATGAAGGTCCTTTACGCTTCCGCTATTTCTGGGGCTTTCCTCCGGATGTCGATACCGGCAAGCTACCCAACATCACCCCCGGCACCTTGAACGCTTTCAAAAGCGGACAGAATTTCTATGTGCCGGATTATCAGAACTACGTAGGGGCCCTGCCCGACTTTCTGCGTCTGGGTGTGGTCACAGGGCTGGCAGCGCCGATCCGCCTGGGCGATCAGGCGATCGGCGTGCTCACCCTCGCCTGGAGACGCAAAGTGGAACGGCCGGATGAATATCAAAATCGTCTGGTCGAAGCGGTGTTGCGTCAAGTCGCTTTTGCCTTCCAGCGCGAAACCCTGATGAAGGATTTATCCAAGAGTCGTTCGATCGCGGTGCAACTCAATCAGCGGATGGAACGCGTGCTGGCCGTTTCTCCGGCCATTATTTACAACATGCGCTTTGACCCGGGACAACCTGACACGCCGCTGAAAGTCATGTTTGTCAGCGACAACGTCCCCGATGTTCTAGGCTACCCCAACGAATTTCTGCGCGAACAGCCCAACATCTGGCAGCACATCATTCATCCTGACGATACCGCGACTGCCAGCCTGCCGATGCACGCGCAGACCTTGCAAAAAGGGGCGTTCGACCGCGTCTATCGCATGCGTCATCAGCAAGGCCACTACCTCTGGGTGCATGACAGCCAGCGTATTTTTCCTCTGAACGAACGCGAAAGCGAAATCATCGGCGCCCTGGTGGACATTACCAAACGCAAGGACGACGAGGCGGAACTGCGCCTCCACCGCGACCATTTGCAAGACTTGGTCAACGAGCGCACATCCGATCTGGTACATGCCAAGGAATCGGCTGAGAAAGCGATGCGCGAAGCAAAGCAAGCGGAGGAACACAGTCGCTATCTCGCCCTCAATGATGCACTCACCGGCTTGCCCAATCGCGTGCTATTAATGGAACGCCTGAACCAGGCCCTCAGTCAGAGCCGGCGCAGCGGCAAAAAAGTGGCGCTTCTGTTCATTGATCTGGATCGCTTCAAGAACATCAACGACTCGCTCGGGCATTTTGTCGGCGACGAGTTGCTATGCGAAGTCTCGCGTCGCTTTACGCGCTGCATTCGCGACTCCGATACCGTCAGCCGCCAGGGCGGCGACGAATTCGTGATCCTGCTGCCCGAAATTTCCGAGCGCAAGGATGTCACTGAAATCGCTGAGAAGCTGTTGTCCATCGTCTCCCAGCCGTATCGCCTGGAAGGCTACGAAATGCGGGTCACGCACAGTATCGGCATCAGTCTGTTCCCGGACGACGGCGTCGATGCACATGATCTGATGCGCAAAGCCGATACTGCGATGTATCGCGCCAAGGAAGTCGGCCGCAACAACTATCAATTCTTTACCGAAGATATTGCGCGCACCACCCTCAGTCGCCTGTCGCTGGAAGTGGACTTGCGCCGCGCCATCGAACAACAGGAATTCGAGGTGTATTACCAACCGCAGATTGAATTGTCCGGCCAGCGCATGGTGGGCATCGAAGCACTGGCGCGCTGGAATCACCCGCAACTCGGTCTGCTGATGCCGAGCCAGTTCATCACCCTGGCCGAAGACACCGGACTGATGTCGTGGGTCGGCCAGTATGTGCTCGACACCGCGATCGGCCATGCCGCCGCACTGCAGGCGCGGCACCACATTCGCCTGCCAGTGTCGATCAACCTATCCGCCGCGCAACTGGAACGTCAGGACTTCATCCAGACCGTGCGTGATCTGCTTGAAAAACACCAGCTCCCGGCCAGTTTCCTTAAATTCGAATTGACCGAAAGCATGTTGATGCGTAACACCGAAAGTATTACCACGCAGTTGGCGGCACTCAGCGCCATGGGCATTCAACTGGCGCTGGACGATTTCGGCACGCATTATTCCAGCCTCACCTATCTGAAACGTTTTCCGGTGGACACGCTCAAAATCGACCGCAGCTTCGTGCAGGACATCGTCACCGACCCCGACGATGCCGCCATCAGCCGCGCCATCATCAGCATGGGACATAGCCTGGGCATGCGCATCATTGCCGAAGGCGTGGAAACCGCCGAACAGCTCAGCATGCTCGAAGCCTTCAATTGTGACGAAGCGCAAGGCTCCTATTTCGGCCCGCCGATCCCGGCCGACGAACTGGACATGCTGCTCTACGATTCCAAATTCCCGCTGGAGCAATGCATCCACCGCGCGGCACCGCCCACGCTGGAACAATAGTATTGGCGCATGCGCTGCATCGTCATCTGAATGTCACTGAGTGTCAATGAATCCACCTGCCCCCGCTGCAATCACTGGATTGATCCTCGCCGGCGGAGCTGGCCGCCGCATGGGCGGGGCCGACAAGGGTTGGGTGGTCTATCAAGGCACACCATTGATCGAATCGGTCCTGGCACGACTGGCACCGCAAGTCGATGGCATCCTGATCAGCGCCAACCGCACACTCGAACGCTACGCTGCGCTCGGCTATCCCGTCGTACAAGATGCCAGCAGTGATTTTCAAGGCCCCTTGGCCGGCATCCTGGCCGGCCTGGCCGCCTGCCCCACCCCCTGGTTGCAACTGGCTCCCTGCGACACGCCCTGCTTCCCCGATGACCTGGTGCGCAAATTACGCACCGCTGTCCGCCAGTCGGCCTGCACCCCAGTCGTCAACGGACGCGCGCAATGGGTATTCACGCTGCTGCACAAGGATGTCCACGCGCCGCTGCGCAAATTATTTGAACAGGGAGAACGTACATTGGGCAGAGCACTCTCCGGCCTGCCGCTTGACCTGTTGCAGATCAACGCACCGGAATCACAGGATTTCCTCAATATCAATACGCTGGCCGAATGAAACGTCGTTTACGGCCGCACGACACGCACAGCATCGACCCAAACCACTTCACAAGCTCCGGCACCGGAGTCGCTACGGCTGAGTGAGCTACGCCAACTCCAGCCATCGCTGGCTGACGCTTCGATCAAAAGGCCGGAAAAACTCACGATTTCACCGGGCCGCAGTGCCTGTAATTGTTGCTCTATTGCAGGCGTGGCCGGAATCATGTGCATATTGGCGCCGTGCGAAACGATTTCCGCCGTGGGGATCGGCGGCTGATTGTCATAGCGCCAAAAGAAAAAACGGCCGCTTTGTGAAATATGCAATTGGTCGATCACCCCACTATCCGACATCCGGCCCCAACCTAGCGCCAAATCGATCGGTGACAACTCTGCCTCGCGATCCAAGGAATAGCGCTGAGTTGACAACGTGCGCGCAGTGACCTGGAAATCCGCCAATGGCTTGATCGTATAGCCGCGATACTCGAACACTGGCGCACGCGTCTCGGTTTGGAGAGGTTCCTCAGCCGCAGTAACGATGCCATCTGGTTGGCTGACCGCGCGATGCGAAAGTTTATTGTAGCCACCATAGACCAGCAGACCAACGCATAGAATTGGGAACCAGCGCATTAAACTCCATCCAGTTCATCGTTTTGACGATCGAGATCACCATCAACACCGAGTCGTGCATCGTTCGCCAGCACCGGCAAGGCTTCGACGTTTTTCAGTTTGCGTTCGATCACGCGGGTACGGGTTTCAGCGTCGCCGATGGTATTACCGACCTCTTCCAGCTTTTTCCTGGTTTTCGCCAACACATCACCGAATCTTCCGAACTCGGTTTTCACTGCACCGAGCAGCTCCCATACCTCACTGGAACGCTTTTCGATCGCCAGTGTACGGAAACCCATCTGCAAGCTGTTCAAGAGCGCGGTCAAGGTGGTCGGTCCGGCCACGGTGACGCGAAACTCGCGTTGCAAGGTATCGCTCAAACCGGGGCGGCGCACCACTTCGGCATACAGGCCTTCGGTCGGCAAATAAAGCAAGGCAAAATCGGTGGTGTGCGGTGGCGCAATGTATTTATCGCGGATGGCACGTGCCTCTTTCTTGATAGCGTTTTCCAGATCGCGCGCAGCGGCTTCGGCAGCAATGGCATCGGCGCGTTCCTGCGCGAGCAGCAGGCGTTCGTAATCTTCGTGCGGGAACTTGGCATCGATCGGTAGTAGCACTTCCGCGCCCTGCCCCGGCAGGCAAATGGCGAACTCGACCCGTTCATTGCTGCGCGGCTTGGTGGCGACATTCTTTTTGTATTGTTCCGGCGTCAGGATTTGATCCAGCAACGCTTCCAGCTGCACTTCGCCCCAGGTGCCGCGCGTTTTGACATTGGTCAGCACCTTTTTCAAGTCGCCCACACCGGCGGCGAGATTCTGCATTTCACCCAGGCCCTTGTGCACCTGCTCAAGCCGTTCGCTGACCAGTTTGAACGATTGTCCTAAACGGGTCTCCAGCGTCTGGTGCAATTTTTCATCGACGGTTTTGCGCATCTCTTCCAGCTTCGCAGCACTATCGGTTTGAATCTCACGCAGCTTGTTTTCCAGCGTGTTGCGCATTTCGGTCAAACGGCGTTCGCTGGCTTCAGACAGGTTGGCCAACTGTGCGCCCTGCAACTGCGCAATCTGTGTCAACTGAGCGGTCACAGCGTGCTGAAATTGCGCCAGCGCGTTGCTCAATTCGCTGCGGTTGTCACGAATTTCCTGCCGCACGCCGCTGTCGTCATGACGCGCGCGTAACAGCAGCACGCCCTGCAACACGAGCATCAGAACCACCCCCGCCAACACCATGATCTGCTCCACGTCGTTCAACCTTCCTGGTTACGCATCCAGTCGGCTGTTTGATACAGCGATTGCATCAGCCGCTCCTGCATCGGTTCGGCAATGCCGGTATCTTCCATCGCCTGCAACATGCAGGCCAGCCATTGATTACGCTCATTGATGCCGATCGCATATGGCAAATGCCGCGCACGCAAACGTGGATGGCCAAAGCGTTCGATAAACAGATCCGGCCCGCCCAGCCAACCGGACAAAAACCAGAACAATTTATTGCGCGAGTCTTCCAGCATGGGTGGATGCAGCGCACGCAACGCCGCGTAGGCCGGCTCAAGCTCCATCAGATCGTAAAAACGATCGACCAGTGCCCGCACCACGGGCTCACCGCCGAGCATGCCGTAGGCGGTTGATTTCGGTTCGTCAATTTCTTTCATCGGATTATTCTCAAACTTCACGCAAACTCGTCAACGGCGGCTGGCGCAATATCGGACGCAAGCCAGCCCAGCCGCTGATCACAGCGCACAGGATACCAGCGACGGCACCCACCGCAAAAATTCCAGCGTTGAAATGGAACGCGAAATCAAACACCTGTCTGGCCAGTACCCAGCCGATCAGCGTTGCTGCGCTTGCCGCCAACAACCCAGCCAACGCGCCCAGCAGCGCGAATTCGAACAACTGCGCCCGCGCCAATTGGCGGACGGTGGCGCCCAGCGCCCGCAGTAAAGCCGCTTCACGCATGCGTTCATCACGTGCACTGGAAAGGGCGGCATAAATCACCGCGAAGCCGCTGGCCATGGTGAACAGAAATAAAAACTCCACCGCTGCGATCAATTGTTCCAGCAAGTCTTGCACCTGGGTCAGGATCTGACCGGTATCCAGGATCGTCAGATTCGGCAGCGCCACGATCAAAGCAGTCGTCACGCCCTCCATGCCGGCCGGTAAATGAAATGCGCCGATATAACTTTGCGGCAGATCGCGTAACAAAGCCGGGGGGAAGATGATGAAAAAGTTCACCTGCATCGAATCCCACTCAACCTTGCGAATGCTGCTGACGCGCGCTTCCACCGTTTGGCCCGCGACATCAAAACGCATCTGGTCGCCCAGCGCAAGTCCAAGTGCTTTGCTCAAGCCCTGTTCCAGCGACAGCTCCGGCGCATCGGCGCGGAACCAGTTCCCGCTGACAATCCAGTTATGGCTGGGCAGGCGATCCATATAAGACAGGTTGAATTCGCGCTCGACCAGTCGCTTGGCATTGTCGGTCGCATAATTTTCCGCGCGCACCGGTTTTCCATTCACCGCGGTCAAACGGCCGCGCACCATCGGATACAAGGTGATCTGCGCTAACCCGCGTTCCTGCAACAACGTCTGCAAGCGTGGTAACTGCTCGGGTTGCAGATTAAGCAAAAACCGATTCGGCGCATCCGGTGCAATCGTGGCGCGCCAGCTGTGCATCAGATCGTTGCGCGTCAGGGTCAGCACCAGCAGTGCCGTCAGCCCCAACGCCAGTGCCAGTAATTGCGTCGCACTGGCGGCAGGCCGGCGCTGAATTGCTGCCAACGCCAGTTTCCAGGGCATGCGCTGGCCTGGCGTAGTCGGCAAATGTTGCAGGAGCTTGAGTAGCCACAGCATTGCACGCGCCGCCAGCAGAAATGCCAGCAGCGCCACTACAATACCTGCGGCGCTGTACAGGCCGGTCTTAAGATCGTGCATGAGCCACAGCAACAATCCGGTAAACGCCAACGCACCCATCGCATAAGGCAGCAGCCTGGGAGCCGCAGAAGTTTCCAGATCGCGACGCAATACCCGCAACGGTGACACCCGGCGCAACTGCAACAGCGGTGGCAAGGCGAAGCCAAGCAGCAGAATTTGCCCGGTCAGCAAGGCCTGCCACAACGGCGTCAAATGGGGCGCCGGCAAATCCGCCGCGACCAGACTGCCGAGCACATGCAGCAACCCGACATGTGCCAAATAGCCCATCACCGCGCCCAGCACGGAGGCGCACAAACCAATCAAGAAAAATTCCAGCAGGAACAGCAACACGATCTGACGCTGACGTACACCCAGGCAACGCAGCATTGCACAACTATCCAGATGCCGCTGAGTGTAACGACGTGTTGCCAATGCTACAGCCACCGCGCCCAGCAGGGTCGCCAACAAAGCCACCAGGGAAAGATAGCGCTGCGCACGTTCCATCGTCACGCGAATCTCGGGGCGGCTGTTCTCCAGATTCTCAATCTGCTGACCTGCTTGTAACTGTTTTTGAAACCATTTCTCATATGCCTTGACCTGCGCCGGTGCACCCGCCAGCAGCAACCGATAGGTGGCACGACTGGCAGGTTGGATCAATTGGGTGCGCTCGAGATCCGTCATTGAGAGCATCACACGCGGTGCAAAGCTGAGGAAGTTGGTGCTGCGATCCGGCTCGAAGCTGATCACATGTTCGATCACAAAGGACTGCTCACCCAGGCGGATCGTGTCGCCCGGCACTGCATGCAATTGTTGCAACAGCTGCGGTTCAACCCAGACTGAGCCCGGGCGGGGAACCCCGATGGCGCGCTGCTCGCCCGCCACAGTTTCAAGCTTGAGCGCACCACGCAAAGGATAGTCTTCCGACACCGCCTTCACAGCTGCAAGCACCGCCTGCTGCATCCCCAGTGCCATGCTGGGAAAGGTGACAGTCTGTGCCACCCGCAAGTTCAGTATCCTGGCCTGCGCCTCTGCGGCGGCATTGAAGGGGCGGTCGGCACTGATCAGTAGATCGGCGCCGAGCAATTGGTGTGCATCGCGCTCCAGACCTTGTCGCATGCGATCCACCAGAAATCCCACGCTGGCAATCGCCGTCACAGCGAGCATCAGCGCCACCAGTAACAGACGCAACTCCCCTGCGCGCCAGTCACGCACAAACATGCGCCCGCTATTGAATAACAGGTTCACCAGGAACCGCTCAGGAAGAATGTGGGGGAGTGCGTAGTGTCGATTTTTCAGGGATCGTGCCACTACGTGCAATCAATAGCAACACTCCCAGCGCGATCAACAGGATGGGGATGATGATGCGATAGCCCAGGTCGTATTCGAGCCGGAAATACTGCAGCACGCCGGTCAAGATCAGCAGCGGGCCAGCCACGATAGAGGATTTTGTGATGCCATCGGTGACCAGCACAACGATCCCCGCCAGGATCAGGCCCACAATCCATAACCAGCGAATGTCGGGAACCAGATGCAGACTGTGCAGCAATAGAAACGTGCCCAGTGCAATCAGAATGATCGGAAAGGTGGCATTCTTCATTGTGTTACCTCCGCCCTATTCTCAATGGAATGCGGCAAAGGTAACACAATCAGGCGGTACGAAATCAGACTGTACCGGACGCCTGTGGATTGATTTTCTCGATCTTGGAATGCAGCTTGTTGAGTGCACTCAGATACGCCTTGGCCGAGGCAACGACGATATCAGGGTCGGCCCCGGTACCGTTGACGATGCGGCCAGCCTTAGACAGGCGCATCGTCACCTCACCCTGCGATTCAGTGCCGGTCGTGATCGCATTGACCGAGAACAGCAACAGTTCCGCGCCCGAATTCACTTCAGCCTCAATCGCCTGTACGGTGGCATCGACTGGTCCATTGCCCTGGCCGGCAGAAACAATTTCCCTGCCGTCCAGCGAAAACACCACGCGTGAATGCGGACGTTCACCGGTCTCCGAAGCTTGTGACAGCGAAATGAATTTATAGAACTCATTTTCGTGTGTTACCGCCTCTTCGGAAAACAGCGCCTGAATATCTTCATCGAAGATTTCACTCTTGCGATCAGCCAGATCCTTGAAATGCGCGAAAGCCGCATTCAGCTCAGTTTCCGATTCCACCGGAATGCCCAGCTCCTGCACCCGCTGCCGAAAGGCATTACGCCCGGAAAGCTTGCCCAGCACGATCTTGTTGGTGCTCAAACCGACATCTTCGGCACGCATGATCTCGTAGGTCTCACGATGTTTCAGCACGCCGTCCTGATGAATGCCGGATTCATGCGAGAACGCATTAGCGCCCACCACCGCCTTGTTCGGCTGCACCGGGTAACCCGTGATGGTGGATACCAGTTTCGAGGTTGCCATGATTTGCGTGGTGTCGATGCGGGTGTCGAGATTGAATACATCGCGGCGCGTTTTCACCGCCATCACAATTTCTTCCAGTGAAGCATTCCCCGCACGCTCGCCCAGTCCGTTAATGGTGCACTCCACCTGGCGCGCACCACCCATCACCGCAGCGAGCGAATTGGCGACCGCCATACCCAGATCATTGTGGCAATGCGTGGACCAGACCACCTTGTTCGAACCCGGCACGCGCTCGATCAATTGCCGCATGCGCTCGCCCCACAAGGCGGGCACCGAATAGCCCACCGTATCAGGCACGTTGATGGTCGTGGCACCAGCAGCAATCACTGCATCGAACACGCGCACCAGAAAATCCATTTCCGAACGCACCGCGTCCTCGGCGGAAAACTCGACATCATCGGTGTATTCGAGCGCCAGCTTAACTGCCTTGACAGCCGCTTCAACCACTTGATCTTCACTCATGCGCAACTTATTGGTCATGTGGATCGGACTGGTCGCAATGAAGGTATGCACGCGACCGCGCCGAGCTGGTTTGATCGCCTCGCCTGCCTTGCGCACATCATTCTCGTTGGCACGCGCCAGCGAACACACGGTGGAGTTCCTGACGGTCTCGGCAATCGCCTTGATCGCTTCAAAATCGCCCGGGCTGGCAGCGGCGAAACCGGCTTCGATCACATCGACGCCCAGTTTTTCCAGTTGCTTGGCAATGCGGATTTTTTCTTCCTTGGTCATGGATGCGCCAGGGCTCTGCTCGCCGTCGCGCAAGGTCGTGTCGAATATGATCAATTGGTCAGACATGGAAATCTCCGGAATTCAAATAGCGTACAAAGCTGCTGAATCTTCTCAACAGGCATTTAACTACAAATTGGGGGGGGTTAGTATGTGCGCGCGGGGCGCAGCAGCAGCCCCGCCAGCTTGGCGAAGCGCAGCGACAGCAGCAGGGTGAGAGTGATGGAAAATACGATACTCATGGCTGGACTATATCAGGTTTTCCCCGATGCGCAATCACTGTTGTTGCGTTTTTCATTCTTCTTCTGGCGCCGACGCGACAGCCGCTGATCGCGCAGCGAATGGCGTGGGCTTGCCCTTGAACTTGCACCAGGCAATCAACGCGTAGCCGGACAGGCTGTACACGACAAATAACAGAAACAGGAATTTGGGTGGGTCGGCCGAGATGAAGACGAACACCATGAGCAGCACAAGGATCATGGAGAACGGCACCTTGAAGCGCGGATCCAGTGTTTTACCGCTGTAGAACGGCACATTCGATACCATGCTCAGGGCCGCATACACCGTCAGTGTCCAGGCCACGCCGAGCATCCAGTCTTCACGAATGTGTAGTTTGTTGTCGATGGCAAGCCAGACGAAACCGGCGATGAGCGCCGCCGCCGCCGGGCTGGGCATCCCTTGAAAATAGCGTTTATCAACACTACCGATATTGGTATTGAAACGCGCCAACCGCAGCGCGGCGCAAGCGCAGTAGAGGAACGCTGCCAGCCAGCCCATCTTGTCCATATCCTTGAGCGCCCATTCATACATCACCAACGCCGGGGCAACACCGAAGGACACCATGTCGGACAAACTATCGTATTGTTCGCCGAATGCACTCTGGGTATTCGTCATGCGTGCGATGCGCCCATCCATGCCATCGAGCACCATGGCAGCAAAAATCGCAATCGCCGCCATTTCAAAACGCCCATTCATCGCCTGCACGATGGCGAAGAAACCGCCGAACAGGGCGGCGGTGGTAAACGCGTTGGGCAAGAGATAAATACCGCGACGGCGATGCGACTCCTGCTCGCCTGCATCATGCGGCTGAGCACTTGCGCTGGTGCGGGTACGGCGCTTTTTGAAAGGTTCCATTGATTACAGATCGGCGAGTACGGTTTCCGTCGCCGACACTTTTTCTCCAATGCTCACGCGCGGTCGCGCGGTGATCGGCAGATACACATCGACACGCGAGCCAAAACGGATGAAACCGTAACGCTGACCACGCTTGAGCGTATCGCCCTTGGCAACATAGCACAGAATGCGGCGCGCAATCAGTCCGGCAATTTGCACACAAGTAACAGTCTGCCCTTGCGGCGTCTGCATGACTAATGCATTGCGCTCGTTTTCCAGCGAAGCCTTGTCCAGATCGGCATTGAAGAAACTGCCGGGCACATAGGTTTGCGACTGGATCATGCCATCGACCGGCGCACGGTTGGAATGCACATTGAACACATTCATGAACACGCTGATTTTCAGCGCTTCCCGTTGGGTATATGGATCTTGCGTGGCTTCCACGACGACGACGCGGCCATCGGCCGGAGAAACCACCACATTGGGCTGAATCGGCACCAGGCGCGGCGGGTCACGAAAAAACTGCAAGACAAACAACGACAGCAACCACAGCGGCAACGACCACCAACCGCAAAACCAGCTGGTGACGAGAGAAATAACCACAATGCCCGCAAGGAATGGCCAACCCTCTTTGGCAATCAAGGGATGCGGATAGTTGGATGCTGAATGTACGGCCACGACGGTGCTCCTCTACGATCAATGAAATAAAGCCACAGAAGAACAGGCGCCATGGAGAGTTCCTCCATGGCTCTGTACTACCTGTGGCTCACGCCCGCTTAGTTTTTGCTTTGATCAACCAACTTGTTCTTGCTGATCCACGGCATCATCGCACGCAGTTTGGCACCGACGGTTTCGATTGGATGCTCTGCGTTCAAGCGACGACGCGCGGTCATTTCCGGATAGTTGGTACGGCCTTCGAGAATGAAACGTTTGGCGTAATCACCGTTCTGAATGTTTTTCAATGCTTCTTTCATCGCTGCACGCGCCTCGTCTGCAATCACGCGCGGGCCGGTGACATATTCACCATACTCGGCATTGTTGGAGATCGAGTAGTTCATGTTGGCGATACCGCCTTCGTACATCAGATCAACGATCAACTTCAGTTCGTGCAGGCATTCGAAGTAAGCCATTTCCGGCGCATAACCGGCTTCAACCAGGGTTTCAAAACCGGCCTTGACCAGCTCGACTGCACCACCGCACAACACGGCTTGTTCGCCGAACAGATCGGTTTCGGTTTCTTCGCGGAAGTTGGTTTCGATCACGCCACCTTTGGTGCCGCCGTTCGCCGCAGCATAGGCCAGCGCAATGTCGCGCGCCTTGCCGGATTTGTCCTGATAGACAGCGATCAGGCTGGGCACGCCGCCACCCTTGAGGTATTCGGAACGCACGGTATGGCCGGGGCCTTTGGGGGCGACCATGATGACGTCGATGTCGGCGCGTGGAATCACCTGGTTGTAATGCACATTGAAGCCGTGGGCAAACGCCAGTGCCGCACCCGGTTTGATATTTGGTGCGACTTCCTTGTTATAGACGTCAGGAATGTTTTCATCCGGCAGCAGAATCATCACCACATCGGCACTCTTGACCGCATCGGCGACCTCGCGCACTTGCAGACCGGCACCTTCGGCCTTGCTCCAACTGGCGCCGCCCTTGCGCAGACCGACGGTCACTTTGACGCCGGAATCGTTCAGGTTTTGCGCGTGGGCATGGCCTTGCGAGCCATAGCCAATGATCGCTACGTGTTTGCCCTTGATCAGGGACAGGTCGGCATCTTTATCGTAAAAAACGTTCATGTTGTTTCCTTCATCAGACTGAGATTACGTCACACTTAAATTTTGAGAATGCGTTCGCCCCGGCCAATGCCGGAGCTGCCGGTACGCACGGTTTCCAGAATCGCCGCTGGATCGACCGCTTCAATGAAGGCGTCGATCTTGGCGCCATCGCCGGTCAATTCGATGGTGTAGGTTTTGTCCGTGACATCAATCACGCGGCCGCGAAAAATATCCGCCATCCGCTTCATTTCTTCACGATCCTTGCCCACCGCCCGAACCTTCATCAGCATCAGCTCACGCTCGATATATGCGGCCTCGGTCAAATCAACCACTTTCACCACTTCGATCAAGCGGTTCAAGTGTTTGGTGATTTGTTCGATCACATCATCCGAGCCGCGCGTGACGATAGTCATACGCGACAACGACGCATCTTCCGTAGGCGCCACCGACAACGATTCGATATTGTACGCACGCGCCGAGAACAAACCTACCACCCGCGACAAGGCACCGGCTTCGTTTTCCAGGAGGACGGAAATAATATGTTTCATTGTCGTTCCCCTTACAGATCTTCAGAGCCAAGCAGCATTTCGGTCAGCCCCTTGCCGGCTTTCACCATCGGCCAGACGTTTTCAGTCTGATCGGTGACGATATCCAGAAAGACCGTACGGTCTTTCAGGCGGAAAGCTTCGCGCAATGCCGGTTCGACATCTTCCGGGCGCTCAACACGAATCCCGACATGCCCATAGGCTTCTGCCAGTTTGACAAAATCCGGCAGGGCATCCATATACGATTCCGAATAGCGCTTGTTGTAGTCGATCTGTTGCCACTGGCGCACCATGCCGAGATAGCGGTTGTTCAGGCAAATCACTTTCACCGGCAAACCGTATTGCTTGCAGGTGGACAGTTCCTGAATACACATCTGGATACTGCCTTCGCCGGTAACGCAAGCGACTTGCGCATCGGGATGCGCCATCTGCACCCCCATTGCGGCAGGCAGACCGAAGCCCATCGTGCCCAAGCCACCGGAGTTGATCCAGCGGCGCGGCTTGTCGAAACGGTAGTATTGCGCCGCCCACATCTGGTGCTGTCCGACATCAGAGGTGACGAAAGCGTCTCCATTGGTCACGCGCCACAATGCTTCAATCACCGCTTGCGGCTTGATCACTTCGTCCGAGGTCTTGTACTTCAGACACTCGCGTGCGCGCCACTCATTGATCTGTTTCCACCAGGCTGAAATATCGCGTGGTTTTTCCTCGGCGTGACCGAGTTGCGCCATCATTTCGATCAGCACATCCTTGACGTCACCAACGATCGGCACATCGACTTTCACGCGTTTCGAGATCGACGATGGATCGACGTCGATGTGAATGATCTTGCGCGGATTCTGCGAGAAGTGTTTCGGATTGCCAATGACGCGGTCGTCGAAACGCGCGCCGATGGCGATCAGCACATCGCAGTGCTGCATTGCCATGTTGGCTTCGTAGGTACCGTGCATACCGGGCATGCCGACAAACTTGTCTTCCGATGCCGGATAGGCGCCCAGACCCATCAGTGTGTTGGTGCAGGGAAAGCCGAGGCGATTCACAAACGCGGTGAGTTCCGCCGCTGCATTGGCCAGAATCACGCCGCCGCCGGTGTAGATCATCGGGCGTTCGGCCGACAGCAGCATGTGCGCGGCCTTCTTGATCTGGCCCTGATGACCCTTGACCACCGGTTTGTAGGAACGCATTTCCACCGTTTCCGGATATTCGAACACACACTTCTGAATCGTGATGTCCTTGGGAATATCCACCAGCACCGGGCCGGGCCGGCCGGTCTTGGCGATGTAGAAGGCTTTTTTGATCGTGCTCGCCAGATCCTTCACATCCTTCACGTGGAAGTTGTGCTTGACGCAGGGACGCGTGATGCCGACAGCATCGCACTCCTGGAAGGCATCCAGACCAATGGCATGGCTGGGCACCTGACCGGAAATGATCACCATCGGGATCGAGTCCATGTAGGCAGTAGCAATGCCAGTGACAGCATTGGTCAAACCGGGGCCGCTGGTGACCAGGGCAACGCCGATTTTTTCAGACGAGCGAGAGTAGGCATCGGCTGCATGTACAGCCGCTTGTTCATGTCGAACGAGAATATGTTTAACTTTATCTTGCTGGAAAAGCGCGTCGTAGAGATACAGCACCGCCCCACCGGGGTAGCCAAATACATGCTCGACGTTTTCTTCCTGCAAACAGCGAATAACGATGTCCGCGCCAATAAGTTCCATACTTCATTCCTTTCAAGGTCCACGGGAGATTGATTGGATGCCGTTCCATGGCCGATTGTGTCAGCTGGTGCGGCGTGCGCGGCCTTGGCAACAAAACTTGGATAAGTCAGATTGAGAAGGCACTAACGACTTTTGGTGAACTTGCAACCTTAATGCGTTGCACCATTCCGGTCAAGTAGTTTGTCTGGAAATTGGCGTAAAAACGGCATATCTGCACCCGATCACGGGGGTTTTTTGATACCATCCCGCCCCACCCCTTCCGATTCCAGAACCCTGCCCCTGCCGATCCTCGATGGCTCACCCCAAGGAACTTGATGTTTTTCTCGCTGCGGTGGAAGGCCGCGCCTTCAAAACGGCGCGTTATGCCACCCGGGACGAAGATGCCGCACTCGACATCGTTCAGGAAGCCATGATCAAGCTGTCGGAACGTTATGGCGACCGGCCCGTCGAAGAGCTTGGCCCGCTACTGATGCGGATTTTGCGCAATTGCATCAGCGACCACTTTCGACGCAGCAAGGTACGGTCGTTCTGGATCACCCTGTTTTCCTCGCTTTCGGCGCGCGACGACGAAGACGCCGCTGACCCGCTGGAAACTCTGCTGGTCCAGGATGAAACAGCCACTGGTAACAATCCCGAACGACAACTGGAACAGTCACAAATTCTGGGCGCGATCGAGGCAGAACTGGAAAAGTTGCCGGCACGTCAACGAGAAGCCTTCCTCATGCGTTATTGGGAAGACATGGACGTCGCTGAAACGGCAGCGGTAATGGGATGTTCAGAGGGCAGCGTCAAGACGCATTGTTACCGCGCCACGCACGCCCTCTCGACCGCCCTGCACGCAAAGGGAATCAAACTATGAAAACCACAGAATACTTTGACCACACCGCTCTGACCCGCAGGGTGCGGCAACAGCTGGATCACGGTGCTCAGGCACTGACCCTGCGCCAGCAACACCGGCTGGCGCAGGCCCGCAAAACCGCACTGGCACATCAGCGTCAGGCGCTACACACGCCGCTGGTGCTGGCGCATGCCGGCCATGCACAGCTTCAGGAACACCCGAAAGTCAGTCACTGGGCCACCGCTATCACCTGCCTGCTGATTCTGATCGGCGGGCTTCTGGCCCTGCACAGCCTGGAGCAAGACAAACGGGTGGAAGAGTTGGCCGATATCGATGCGGCCGTCCTGACGGATGACCTCCCGATGTCCGCTTATCTGGATCACGGCTTCAAACGCTTTGCCCAGGCGCAGAACGACGAATGAAATTGAGCAATCCCACCACCACGGCAGCACTGCACCCGGTGCTGCTGTTTTTTTGTCTGTGCCTCCTAAGCACGGCGGGCCCGGCAAGCGGCCAGACCCAGAATGCCGCCTCCGTCAGCGCAACGAATACGGCGAATACAGCGATCACGGAGAAAAAACCGCTCGCCTCTGTATTTGGCAAGACCCTGACCAACCCCGGCTGGCAACAACTAGACCCCGAACAAAAAAACATTCTGGCCCCCCTGTCGGAGGACTGGAACAGCTTTGAACCCACCAGCAAGGAAAAATGGCTGCAGATCGCAGCGCGCTACAAAACCATGAAACCGGAAGAGCAGCAACGCATGCAGTCGCAAATGCGCGACTGGGCAAAGCTCACACCGGAACAGCGCCGTGCCGCGCGCGAAAACTACCGCAAAGTCGGGAACCTGCCGAAAGAAAAAAAACAGGCGCGCTGGGAAGCCTATCAGCAACTGCCGCCGGAAAAAAAACAGGAGCTGGTCAAGCATCCCGTCGTTCTGAAAAAACCGGTCGCACCACCAACCGGCAACATCAGCAAACCCGGCACCACCTTGCCTACGATCCAGACCCACAAGCCGGCCCCCAGAGAAGCGGCCATTCAGAATGCAAACCGTGCCCCGGTGCGTCCTTCACCTCAGCCTGAAAGGATTCCGGCACCCGACGAATACAGTGCTGACATACAGATCACCACCCCGCCTTAAGCGGTTGCAGTAAGATCGCGCCTTGACCATTTTCCGGTTTGAGCTTTGACCCTCAGACTCAGCGCAATGACATCTGCCCCCGCCGTTCCGTCCGTGCCCTCATATCACTCTGCCTCGCTGTGGTCGCGTTTTGGCAGCGCCATCTACGAAGGTTTGTTGTTGTTCGGGGTGTACTTCATTTTTTCCTATCTGTACCTGGCGCTCACGCAACAAAAGGATACACCGCAGGAACTGAAGAGCTATGTGTTTCAGCTCTACATTTTTCTCGTGATCGGGAGCTATTTTCTGTATTTCTGGTGTCACGGCGGGCAAACACTGGCGATGAAGACTTGGCAAATTCGCCTGGTCATGACCGATGGCAGCTCGATCAAACCGGCGCGCGCAGCACTGCGTTATGGTCTGGTTTATCTCCAGATCTGCTCCGTATTTCTCTTGTTTGGTCTGGAGATGCTGAACCGGCGTGCCGAACTGCTTTGGTGGCTGAGCCTGGTGACCTTTCTGCTGGGCTCGCTATGGGCATTATTCGACCGTGACCGGCAATTTCTGCACGATCGTCTGCTGGGTACGCGTTTGATCAAAGCGGGCTGAAAGCTTGTTGGTCGGCCTGAAATAAAGGCCCTCCATCAGTCGCGCAGCATTCGGCGCAATACTTTGCCGATCGGGCTCTTGGGTAATTCAGTACGGAACTCGATAATCTTCGGCAGTTTGTATCCCGTCAGGTTTTCCTTGCAGTGTGCACGCACCTGTTCTTCTGTGAGTGCCGGATCTTTCTTGACGACCACCAGCTTCACTGCCTCACCGGTGCGCTCATCCTTGATCCCGACGACCGCCGCTTCGAGCACGCCGGGCAGCGTCGCGACCACGCCTTCAACTTCATTCGGATAGACGTTGAAACCGGATACCAGAATCATGTCTTTCTTGCGATCCGTGATGCGGATATAACCAGTCTCATCGACCACGGCAATGTCACCAGTCTTCAGCCAACCATCCGCCATCAAGACCTCCCGGGTGTCGTCGGGACGTTGCCAGTAACCGGCCATGACTTGCGGGCCGCGCACACACAACTCCCCTTCCTGACCGACGCTCAGCGCATTGAAGCTGTCGTCGCGAATCGAAATCTCGGTGGAAGGAATCGGCATGCCGATGCTGCCGTTGTATTCTGAATCGAGCGGATTGACACACACGCCCGGCGAACACTCGGTCAAACCATAGGCTTCGACGATCGGGTTACCGGTGGCTTTGCGCCAGCGTTCTGCCACGGCACGCTGCACGGCGGCGCCGCCACCCACGGTGAGCCGCAGGCTGGAAAAATCCAGCTCAGCAAATCCCGGTGTGTTGAGCAAACCATTGAACAGGGTGTTGACCCCGGTAATCACTGTAAACGGATGAGCACGCAAGGTTTTGATGAAGCCGAGCATATCCCGTGGATTGGTGATCAAGATACAGTGGCCGCCAATGCGCATGAACAGCATGCAGTTCACCGTCAGACAAAAGATGTGATACAGCGGCAGTGCAGTAATCACTTGCTCGGTGGCGTCGCGCAAAGACGCCTTGATCCAGGCACTGGCCTGTTCGACGTTGGCGACAATGTTCCGATGCGTCAGCATCGCCCCTTTTGCCACCCCGGTAGTGCCGCCGGTGTATTGCAGGAAGGCAATGTCTTGCAGGGTCAGCTCAGGTTTCTTGAAGCTTGCAGCAGCGCCGCGCTGCAATGCCTGGGCGAAAGAAAACGCGCCAGGAATATTCCAGTCCGGTACCATTTTCTTCACACGTTTGACCACCAGATTTACCAGCCAGCGTTTCGGCACTGGCAGCATGTCGCCAATCTGGGTCGTCACCACCGTTTTGATGGCAGTCTTGGCGAGCACGCTTTGCAAGGTGTGGGCAAAATTCTCGACGATCACGATGGCCTTGGCACCGGAATCCTTCATCTGGTGTTCCAGCTCGTGTGCGGTATAGAGCGGATTGACATTGACCACTGTAAAACCGGCACGCAACACACCGAATAATGCAACCGGATATTGCAACAGGTTGGGCATCATCAACGCCACCCGATCGCCTTTCTGCATGCCCGGGATGGCTTGCAGGAAAGCAGCAAACTGACGGCTCAGGAGATCCAGTTCAGCATAGGTAAGGGCTTTGCCCATGTTTGAAAATGCGGGCAGGTCAGCGTATTTTCTGCAACTGTTTTCCAGTACCTCGGGCAGGGTGATCAGCCCTGCCTCATTGATTTCTGCCGGTACGCCCTTGGGGTAGTTCTTCAGCCAGACTTTGTCCATGTGATGTCTCCGTTATTGATTGTTTTCTGCCGCGCTTTATTTGTATCACACAACGCAGCAAAGATGAATCAATCGTTCTCGAATCATTCTCGAAGACGCATAATGCTCTGCATAGCCATTCGACTAGGCGCGATGAAACCTGCGCCAGGTCGAATGGCTAAAAAAACCCGGCCATCAGCCGGGCGGGTGCAAGCTGCGAGTGCACTCAATGCGCGAAGACAACCTCAGCACCAGTTTTGGCAAGAATGTCCTGCTCCGCCACGCCGGGAGCCATTTCAACGCAGGTCAGGCCGATCGGGCCGACATCGAATACGCACAGATCGGTAATGATGCGGTTGACCACACCCACACCAGTCAGGGGCAAGGTGCAGTGCGGCAAAATCTTGATATCCTCGCTGCCGTCTTTTTTCCTGGCGGTGTGTTCCATCAATACGACCACGCGTTTAACACCCGCCACCAGATCCATCGCCCCGCCCATGCCCTTGACCAGCTTGCCGGGGATCATCCAGTTGGCCAGATCACCGTGCTCGCTCACCTGCATGGCGCCCAGAATGGCGAGATTGATATGGCCGCCACGAATCATCGCAAACGAATCGGCGCTGGAGAAAAAACTGGAGCCGTCAATCGTGGTCACGGTTTGCTTGCCGGCATTGATCAAATCGGCATCGACTTCGGCATTGGTCGGAAACGGGCCGATCCCGAGCAAACCGTTTTCCGATTGCAGCATTACATCCATGCCTGCCGGAATAAAGTTGGCGACCAGTGTCGGCAAGCCAATGCCAAGGTTGACGTAAAAACCATCGCGCAATTCCCGGGCTGCCCGCGCAGCCATTTCATCTCTGGTCCAGGCCATGTTGTGTCCTCACTCGGGTCGGATCGTACGTTGCTCTATGCGCTTTTCAGGCGCAGCATTGACGACTACGCGTTGTACAAAAATGCTGGGGGTGTGAATCTGATCGGGGTCGAGTGCGCCGACCTCCACCAATTCTTCGACTTCGACAACGGTGATCCGCCCGGCCATCGCACACATCGGATTGAAATTACGCGCAGTCTTGCGATAGATCAGGTTGCCGGATGCGTCAGCTTTCCAGGCCTTGACCAGCGCCACATCTGCGGTCAGTGAACTTTCCAGCACGTAGTCCTCGCCCTTGAACTGACGAATTTCCTTGCCTTCCGCAACGATGGTGCCGACCCCGGTCTTGGTGAAAAAGGCAGGAATTCCAGCGCCACCGGCACGCAATTTTTCGGCCAGTGTGCCTTGCGGTGTGAATTCCAGCTCCAGTTCGCCGGCCAGGTATTGGCGTTCAAATTCCTTGTTCTCACCCACGTAGGAAGAGATCATTTTCTTGATCTGGCGCGTGGTCAGCAATTGCCCCAGGCCGAAGCCGTCAACGCCGGCATTGTTGCTGATTGCAGTGAGATTTTTTTTACCGGTGTCACGCAGTGCAGCAATCAAGGCTTCGGGAATGCCGCACAGGCCAAAACCGCCCACGGCCAATGTCATCCCATCCTCGATAATGCCTTCCAGCGCGGCTTGTGCGCTTACATAGACTTTATTCATGGGGGGCTTACCTTTACTGAGGGTGATGCCGGATTATGCCCAGTTTATTGCGTCGCAGCAAGACGCGGCAGGCGCGCTAATCGTTCAACCAACGCTCAAACCATCGTCGGCAGTCATCACCGCTCCATTGATGAAATGCGATTGATCCGACGCCAGCAACAGGAGCAGGCCGTCGAGATCTTCCGGGTTACCCACGCGTTTGCGCGGCAGCATTTGCAACAGCTTGCGACCGGCATCGCTCGACAAATGTTCGGTGTTGATTTCCGTCTGAATGTAGCCGGGACAAATCACATTGGTGTTGATGCCGTAGCGGCCCCACTCCAGCGCCATCACCTTGGTCATTTGAATCACCGCTGCTTTGGAAATGCTGTACACACCCAGTTGCGACAAGGCGCGGATACCGACGACGGAAGAGATATTGACAATGCGGAAACGCGGCTTGCCGGCGTTCTGATGATTGGAGTGGGCAATCATGCGCCTGGCCACTTCCTGGGCGACAAAGAAAGCCCCCTTGGTATTGGTATCGAGCACCTCGTCGAAACTTTCCGGGGTGACATCCTGCAGGCGCTGGGTCAGGCTCACACCAGAGTTATTGACCAGAATGTCGATCGAGCCAGCTTCGGTTTCCGCATGTGCCACCGCCGATTTGATCGAGGCGTAATCGGTGACGTCGAGTTGTACCACATGCGCCTCGCCGCCCTCGGCTTCGATTTCGGCGCGCAGTTCCTTCAGACGATCGACCCGTCGCGACGCCAGCACCACGCTCGCTCCGGCACGCGCCAGTACGCGCGCGAAACGCTCGCCCAGGCCACTGGATGCGCCTGTGACCATGGCAATTTTTCCTTCGAGATTTACGGATACGCCCATGATGCCCTCCTCACGACACAGAGCGTCAATGATATACAGGTTTCAAAATCGGTTTCACCACGGAGAACACAGAGAAAACCAAACCTTTTCGTTTTTGATTTCTCCGTGTTCTCCGTGTTCTTTGTGGTAAGCGTTTTTAACAACCCGACCACTGACCGCCGAGAATTTTTTCCAGCCAGAACGCTCCAATCTGGGTTTTGACATCGGTCACCTTGCCAGCGCAGATCCATTGCAGCAACTCGGCCGGGGTGGTGCGGAAGGTTTGGAGAAATTCGCCTTCGTCCAGACTGGCCTGGCGCAGTTCAAGCTGGGTGGCGAGAAAAATCTCGATGCGTTCGGTAGAGTAGGAAATCACCGGATGAATCCGGGTCAGATGACGCAATTGATGTGCGTAGTAACCGGTTTCTTCGAGCAACTCGCGGCGCGCACAGGCGTGCGGATCTTCATCGGGGTCGAGCTTGCCGGCAGGAAATTCAATCATCACCTGCTGGATCGGATAGCGAAACTGCCGCTCCAGCAGAATCGTGCCGTCATCGAACAAGGGAATGATCATCGCCGCGCCGCTATGCACGGTGTATTCGCGCACGGCCAGTCCGCCATTGGGCAGACGCACTTGATCCACATTAACATGCATCAATACACCATCGAAGGCGCGCGTTGTGCTGACCGTCTGCTCCAGCAAGGCGTGGTCGTCGGGATGTGGTTCGGTGTGCATGGGGCTTATGCCGCAGCTCAATGATGGGGACGGCGTTTCAAATAACGCCAGACAAAACCCGGATAGGCCAGCACCAGGAAGAAACAAAAAGTGATGGCATAAAACTCCCAGTGCTGAACCTGCACATTACCCTGGCCGGCTTCGAGTAGCCAGGCCAGCAGACCGATCAGCAAATAAAAAAACAGCAACTCCAATCCACGCACCCAGAATGGTTTGTGGTTCGTCCGCAAAGGCTGAACAGCGAGGAGACGCTCATTGAGAAAAGGCAGATTGGCCGCCACCAGCGCCAGCAGGAAGAGCAATGTAATGCTGTAGCTGGTGCTCATGTGGCCCGGTCAACTGTGCAACGTGATGTCAATCACATGCAGACACAAGGTCAGCAAGGGGCCGGGGAGCAAACCCAGAAGCAGGGTCGCCATCCCGCAGACGCTCAGCGCCAGATGCAGATCGCGGCGCGGAGTCAGCACCTGCGTGTCGGTCGGTTCGTCGAAGTACATCAGCTTGACCACGCGCAAGTAGTAGAACGCACCGATCAGTGATGCCATCACGGCAATCACGGCAATCCAGACGTGCCCGGCATTGACCACCTCCTGCAACACCGCCAGCTTGGCCTGAAAACCCACTGTCGGCGGTACACCGGCGAGTGAGAACATCAGGACCAGCATCAGGAAGGCATACCACGGACTGCGTTTGTGCAAACCTTTGAGGTCGCTCAATTCCTCTGCCTCGAAATCGCCGCGTGCCAGCAACAGGATCATGCCGAAGGTGCCGAGCGTGGTCAGCACATAGGTAATGACGTAGAACAGGGCTGCGCTGTAGGCATCGGTTTCCGACAGCAGGTTACCGTTGACCACGCCGGCCGCGAGCCCGAGCAGCACGAAACCCATATGCGAAATAGTCGAATAGGCGAGCATGCGCTTGAGATTTTTCTGCGCAATCGCGATCAGATTACCCAGCACCAGGGACAGCACGGCCAGAACGATCAACATGTCCTGCCAGACCAGTGCCATATACACCATGCCTTCGATCAAAATACGGAAAACAATTGCAAACGCAGCCAGCTTGGGCGCAGCACCAATGAGCAAGGTCACCGCCGTAGGTGCACCCTGATAGACATCGGGCACCCACATATGAAATGGCACCGCGCCCAACTTGAAGGCCAAGCCGGCAATGATGAACACCAGCCCGAGTACCATCAGCGCATCGTTGGCAGGCTGGCTGTTCAACAAGTAAGCCATTTCCGGGAAATTCAACAAGCCGCCCGTCGCGCCATAGACCATCGAGAAGCCATAGAGCATGAAACCAGAGGCCAGTGCGCCCAGAACAAAATATTTCATTGCCGCTTCGCTAGCCGTCACGTGATCACGCCGCAAGGCAACCAAGGCATACAGCGAGAGCGACATCAACTCCAACCCAAGATAGACCGTGATGAAGTTGTTGGCGGAAATCATCACCATCTGGCCCAGCATGGAGAACAATGAAAGGGTGTAGAACTCGCCCTTGTACATCGCCCGCTCCTGGATGTACTGGCGCGACAACATCAAGACCAGTACAAGCGTCAGCGCACAACACAGTTTGAGCAGATTCGACAGCGCGTCAGAAACAAACATGCCGTTGAAGCCGTAGTAAGTAGCACCCTCTACAAGATAAGCCGTAGAGAGCAAGGCGACGCCCAGCAACGCGAAGATTGACAACGCATGGGTCCAGATGCGTTGCGCATCTTTCAGATACAGATCCACCACCATGATCACCAGGATCATCAGGGTCAGAAAAATTTCCGGGTAGGCGGGAATCAGGTTGAGCATGGTGTTTGAAATATCTTAGAGTTTTGACGTCGCCACATGTTTGAGCAGATCGCCCACCGAGACGTGCATGATTTCGGTAAACGGCAAGGGATACAGACCCATCGCCAGCACGGCCACTGCCAGCAGTCCCAACATCAGCGTTTCACGCAGCGACAGATCGGACAACGCTGCCACATGCGCGTGTTTGACGGCACCAAAAATCACGCGCTTGACCATCCACAGAGAATAGGCGGCACCGAAAATCAGTGTGGTCGCGGCCAGCAAGCCGATCCAGAAGTTGTATTCCACCCCGCCCAGAATCACCATGAACTCGCCCACAAAACCGCTGGTCGCGGGCAGGCCGCAGTTGGCCATGGCAAAGAACACGAACAGGACAGCGAACTTCGGCATAACGTTGACGACACCGCCGTAGTCGGCGATCTGACGCGAATGCACGCGGTCATAGAGCACGCCGATGCAGAGGAACATGGCGCCGGAAATGAAGCCATGCGAAATCATTTGCACAATCGCGCCTTCAACCCCCATCAGGTTGAAGATGAAGAAACCCAGGGTGACAAAACCCATGTGCGCAATCGAGGAATAAGCCACCAGCTTTTTCATGTCGGCCTGCACCAGCGCCACCAATCCTATATAGACCACGGCGATCAGCGACAGCATGATCATCAATCCCGCCAGTTCATGACTGGCGTCGGGCGTGATCGGCAATGAGAAGCGCAGAAAACCATAGGCACCGAGCTTGAGCATGATCGCCGCCAGCACCACCGAACCGCCGGTGGGCGCTTCGACGTGGGCATCGGGCAACCAGGTATGCACCGGCCACATCGGCACCTTGACGGCAAAGGCCATCAGGAAGGCGAGGAAGATCAGGATCTGTTCCTGGCGGGTCAACGCGACGTTGTGCCAGCCCTCAATATCGAAACCGCCCGATTTGCTGTACAGATAAATAAACGCCACCAACGTCAGCAGCGAACCCAGCAAGGTGTAAAGGAAAAACTTGAATGCTGCATAGACCCGGTTAGGTCCGCCCCAGACGCCGATGATGATGTACATCGGGATCAGTGTGGCCTCAAAGAAAATGTAGAACAGCAGACCATCCAGCGCGCAGAACACGCCAATCATCAAACCGGACAGAATCAGGAACGCGGCCATGTACTGTGCCACATGCTGTTCGATCACTTCCCAGGCCGAGATGATGACGATCACCGTGATGAAGGCGGTCAGCAAAACGAACCACAGTGAAATGCCGTCAACGCCGAGATGGTAGTGGACATTGAAACGTTCGATCCAGCTGATTTTCTCGACGAACTGCATGCCATGCGCGGCGGCGTCAAAGCCCGTATAAAGCGGCACGGTCAGCGCCAGGCTGATCAATGCGCCTACGAGGGCGATGCCGCGCACGATGTTGGGATTGCGATCATTGCCACAGGCGAGGATCAACAGACCAAACAGAATGGGCGTCCAGGTGGCAAGACTCAGATACGGCAGCGTTGTTGTCATTTTTCCTTGTTCCCCTGCCTGCTAGCGAAGCCAGAGCAGATACACCGGATAGGCCAGCAGCAATGCGACCCCGATGATCATGGCAAATGCGTAATGGTAGATATAACCGGATTGGATAAAGCGTACGACCGAGGCAAACCAGCTGACCAGGCGTGCGCTGCCATTCACCACCAGACCGTCGATCAGCGTTTGATCGCCACCTTTCCACAACCCGCGTCCCAGCAAACGCGCGCCGCCAGCGAAAACGATTTCATTGAAGCGATCCATGTAGTACTTGTTGTCGAGCACGGTTTTGACAGCAGCAAATTTCTGCGCACACCACTGCGGGATTTTCGGGTTGACCAGATAGCAATACCAGGCCGCACCCACCCCCGCCGCCGCGAGCCAGAACGGCAGCGTCAACAAAGCGTGCAAGGCCATGCTCAACCAACCATGCTCGACGTGGTGTTCGACAAATTCAGCCAGCGCCGGATGACGGGCGGCATCCACGGTGATTGCACCCTTGAAATAATCGCCGACCAGCATCGGTTCCAGTGCAATCGCACCGATGATGACGGATGGAATCGCCAGCAGCACCAGCGGCAGCCACACGACCCAGGGCGACTCATGCGGTTTTTCGCCAGCGGCGAGGCCGTGATGATGATCGCTGTCATGCGTTTCTTCATCGACATCCTGATGGTCATGCTCGACAGGCTTGCCAAAACGCTCCTGGCCATGAAACACGAGGAAGAACATGCGGAAGGAATAG